>UMCS01050215.1_pt1 | contig 91819 bp, 102 predicted proteins | sample 1964281 | NCBI WGS metagenome assembly UMCS01 (sample SAMEA4835973, study PRJEB28245) | human gut metagenome | biome: gut microbiome; material: fecal sample | place: Denmark | collected 2008
GTAAGAAATCTATTAGCTTATGAAATAGTACAGCAAATACTTCAAATAGAAGAAGACATAAATAAAAGAATAACTCATGTAGTATTAATGGGAATAGGAGAACCATTTGATAACTATGATAATGTTTTAAGATTTGTAAAAATAATAAACTGTGGTAAAGGAATCGATATCGGTTCAAGACATATAACCATATCAACATGTGGAGTAATCCCTGGTATAAAGAAGTTTATGAATGAAGAAGGCCAAGTAAACCTAGCCATAAGCTTACATGCTCCTAATAACACCCTTAGAAGCAGAATAATGCCTATCAATAAAGCATATCCTTTAAATGAATTAATGGAAACAATAAAAGAATATATAAATAAGACAAATCGTAGAGTAACCTTTGAATATATAATGCTTGATAATGTAAATGATAGCGAAGAAAATGCTAAAGAATTAGCATTATTATTAAAAGGAATAAATTGCTATGTTAACCTAATACCATATAATGAAACAGAAAATATTGAATTTAAACGAACAAAAGAGTGGAAAATTATGAAGTTTTATGATATACTAAAGAAAAATAAGATAAATGTAACAATAAGAAAAGAATTTGGAGGTTCAGTTGATGCCGCATGTGGTCAACTAAGAGCTAATAATTAAGAGGAAGTGAAATAATGCAAACATTTTATATGACAGATGCCGGAAAAGTAAGAACACATAATGAAGATAGTGTAATAATAGTTGGCAATAAAAATAATGAATTCATTCTCGCAGTAGCAGATGGAATGGGTGGACATAAAGCTGGAGAAATAGCTTCAAATATAGCAATAGAACATATTGTTCAAAGTTTCGAAAGTATGGAAACAATAGGAAAAAAAGAAGAAGGAATAGATTGGTTAAGAAAAATAGTAAAAGAAATAAATGAAAAAATATTTGAATATACCTCTATTCATCCAGAAAGTAAAGGAATGGGAACAACTCTAGTAATAGCCATCAAAACAGATGACTATATCCTTTATGGAAATATAGGAGATTCATCAGGATATGTAATAAAAAATGAAAAATTACATAAAGTAACCAAAGATCATACCCTAGTAAATTTATTAGTCTCAACCGGAGAACTAACTCCTGAACAAGCCAAGTTTCATCCAAGAAAGAACTTGCTTACAAGAGCACTAGGAGCTAATGATCCAATCGAAATAGATATCTTCGATATCGATAATACCATAAATGGTTTATTCCTATGTAGTGATGGATTAACTAATATGGTAACAGATGAACAAATAGAAAAAGTGTTAAATAGTAAATCTTCAATCGAAGAACAAGTAGAAAAATTAATAAAAAAGAGTAATATAAGAGGCGGAACAGATAACATATCAATAGCTTATCTGAAGAAGGAAAGTGGTGATAAGTAATGCTAACTAAAGGTCAAAAAATAAATGATCGTTATGAAATAATAAAAACCATCGGTGAAGGAGGAATGGCCAATGTCTATCTAGCAGAAGATACCATTCTTGAAAGAAAAGTAGCTATAAAAGTTTTAAGAGGTGATCTTTCAAACGATGAAAAATTCATTCGTCGTTTCAAAAGAGAAGCCTTATCAGTATCAAACCTATCACATCCAAATATCGTTGAAGTATATGATGTTGGAGAAGAAGATGGAAACTATTATATTGTAATGGAATATATCGAAGGAAAGACATTAAAACAATTACTTCAAAAAAGAGGGGCCTTAACCCTAACAGAAGTAATAGATATAATGAGTCAGTTAACAGATGGTTTAGCTCACGCTCATGAAGCCTATATAATTCATAGAGATATAAAACCACAAAATATAATGATTGAAGATAATGGTCGTATCAAAATAACCGACTTCGGAATAGCAATGGCTTTAAATTCAACCCAATTAACTCAAACAAACTCAGTAATGGGTTCAGTCCACTATCTACCACCGGAACAGGCTAACGGTAAGGGATCAACAGTAAAAAGTGATATATATTCACTAGGAATATTAATGTATGAGTTATTAACCGGTTCCGTACCATTCAAAGGAGACACTGCTGTTGAAATAGCCTTAAAACACATGAAAGAAAAAATTCCTAGTGTTAGAAAGCAAAACCCAACAATACCACAATCAGTAGAAAACATAATTCTAAAAGCAACTGCTAAAAATCCAAAAAATAGATATGACTCTGTAAGAGAAATGTATAATGATTTACAAACTGCTTTAGAAAGAGATAACGAAAAAAGATTAGTATATGAATATCCTGAAAATGATTTAGAGGAAACCAAAGTAATAGCTCCTATACCAAAAGAGCCAAAGAAGCCCGTCGTAGATAAACCTCTTGATAAAGAAGAAACTACTGAAACAGATGATTCAATACTAAAAGAAAAAGACGAAAAAAATAAACTACCAATTATATTGGCAGGTATATTATTAGCCTTCCTAATAGTATTAGCAGTAGTATATCTACTAATAAGTAATCATGATGTTAAAGAAGTAAAAGTACCAGATGTAACAGGTCTTACCTTAGAAGAAGCCATAAAGAAAGTAGAAAAACAAGGTTTAAAATATACTACAAAAGATGAAGAAAATGCTGATATTGAAGAAGGAAAGGTAATAAGAACAGAACCAAAAGCTGGTTCAACCAAAACCAAAGGAAGTACTATCACAATAGTAGAATCTTCTGGTAAAGAATACCTATTACTAGAAGACTATACTGGTAAAAATTATTATGAAATAAAAGCAAAACTAGAATTAAAAGGTATCAAAGTAGAAATGAAAACCAAAGAAGTAGAAAATACATCTGATTATAAAGACAAAGAAGAGCAGATAATAGATCAAGAGCCAAAATTTGATAAAGAAAAAGAAACAAAATTATATGCTAATGATTCAGTAATACTATACATACCAGAAGTAGATGTATATCCAGATATGGTTAAAGAAAAATGGACTTTATCAAAGGTACAAGATTTTGCTAAAGAAAATAATTTAACGTTAGATATAACATATAAAGAAACAACAGATGTAGAAGAAAACATCGTATTATCACAAGGCAGAGATCCTGGAGATCCAATTTATAATGGTTATACTTTAAAAATAACTATATCAAAGAAACCAGAAGATAAAACAGAACCAACAGATTCATTAATGCCAAAAGATGATAAAAAAGATAAAAAAACAGAATAGGAATAAAATATGGAAGGTATAATAATCAAAAACGAAAGTAATAATTATACAGTAAGAACAAATAAGGGGATAAATATCTGTAAGCCAAGAGGAAAGTTTAGACTAGATAAAATAACTCCTCTAGTAGGAGATAAAGTAATAATAGATGATATAAATAATTACTTACTAGAAATAAAACCTAGAAAAAACTCCCTAATAAGACCTCAAATAGCTAATGTTGATATAGCTTTAATTGTAACATCAGTAAAAGAGCCTAATTTTGATAGTAACTTGTTAGACAAACTACTAACAATAATATCTTATAATAATATAGAACCAATAATATGCTTAACAAAGACAGACTTACTAAATGAAGAGGAAGAAAAAAATATTAAAGAGATATTTAACTACTATCAAAGTATTGGTTACATAGTAGTAACAAATAATGATATCAAAGAAATAAAAAAACTAATTGCAGGTAAAATAGTAGTCTTTGCTGGTCAATCAGGAGCAGGCAAATCATCTCTATTAAATAAACTAGATAAAAATCTAAATCTAGAAACAAATGAAATATCCAAGGCTCTAGGTCGTGGAAAACATACAACAAGATGTACAACTTTATATGATATCGATTCATCTTTAGTCGCAGACACCCCTGGTTTCTCATCAGTAGATTTCCGTGGAATGACTAAAATAGATATCCGTGATAATATGAAAGATATGTTTGATAACTTACATAATTGTAAGTATAAAGATTGTATGCATATCAAAGAAGATGACTGTGAAGTAAAGAAACTAGTAGAACAAAATAAAATATTATTATCTAGATATAACAATTATAAATCATTTATAGGAGGTCAAAAATGAAAATATCAGTATCGATACTAAATGCCAAAGATAAAAAAGAAACAATAAAAATATTAAATAACACTGATATATCATATTTTCATATCGATGTAATGGATGGTAATTTTGTTAAACAAATATCTTTACCAGCAGAAGAAACATTAGAACTATCTAAAGTATCAGAAAAAAAACTAGATATTCACCTAATGCATAGTAGACCTCTATCATATATCGAACAAATAAAAGACTTAAAAAATATTGAATATATAACAATTCATTTAGAAATAGAAGAGAATATTCAAAATATATTAAACAAAATAAAAGAATATGGTTTTAAAAGAGGAATATCTATTAAGCCAAATACTGACATAAATAAGTTAATACCATATTTAGATAATATCGATTTAATATTAATAATGACTGTCGAACCAGGTCAAGGTGGTCAACCATTCCTAGAAAACAGTCCAAATAGAATAAAAAAAATAAAGAACTTAATAAAAGATAAAAATATTTTACTAGAAGTAGATGGTGGTATCAATGATAAAACCATAAACTTAGTAAATACTGCTGACATAGCAGTAGTAGGTTCATACATAACTACTAGTGATAACATGATAGAAAAAGTAAAAACACTAGTATAAATATAGCTCATCTCTTTATAATAAATAAAGAAAGGAGCTTTTAATATGAATAATGAAAATAAAAAGGAACCAAGTAAAGAAATAATTGAGGAAGAATATCGACTAGGTAAAGAATACTATAACAAACTATTAAAAGAAATGCCAAAAGATAAAGAAAAGTATGACTAGAAAATAGCCATATTTTTTTATAAACACTGGTAATTATAATTACAACATGATATAATAAAATAAAAGAAAGTAAGGAGATGAACAAAAGCAAATGAAAGAAGATAAAAGTAAAAATGTTATAATCATAATGCTAACAATAATTATAATTTTATTATTAATAATTCTTACATTAGTATTAACTGGTAAAGTAAATGTAAATAATAAAAATGACAAATTAGACAATAAAAATGATGTAATAGAAAATAATAATACTGAAGTAAACTGGACTGATAAATTATTATCTTATAATATATCAGAAATAAAATTATCTAGAAAAAGAAATACTCAGTTAGGAGACTCTCAAGATATGGATAAAGAAGTAACTTTATCTAAAGAAGAACTTAAACAAATACTAGATAAAATAAGTACAAATAAATTAGTAAAAACATATAGTTTAGGAAGAGGTGGACAAGATAGAGATCATTTAACTGTATCTTATCAAATAAATAATCAAAATTATACTTTTGAAGTATTTGCAGGTTCAATAGTATTAGATTCTGCTGATGAAGAAATAAAAAATATTTTTAATAATAATAACTATGAAGAAAGAAATACAGAATATAAAAATCAAGCAGGAGCCTTCTATTACTATTCAATAGAAGAATATAATGAAAGTATATTTGATGAGTATTTTAAATAGAATGACTAGTAACTAGTCTTCTTTTTATTTATCAACAACTTCTGTGGATAAATAAAAAAATGGATATAAATCCATTCCATTAAGCATCTTTTTTACTATTCTTCTTCATAGTTCTAGCTTCTCTAACACTAGTCTTAATTTTGTTACCATCTTTATCAGTAACAGTAGTAAAGTTAACTTTTTGAGTACCTTTAGTTATTTTTAAACAGTTAGGTCTATTATTTACAGATCTAGTTTTTTTAGTTGTTACTTTCTTCATCGTATTCCCTCCTCATCAGTTCGTAATTAACTTTACCATAAAATTGCCTTTTAGTCAACAATTATTTATGATTTTACTATTTCTTAGTATCATTTTTAATAAATTCTCTTAAAATTTTTGTTATTGCTCTTTTTTCGATTCTCGAAACATAACTTCTCGATATACCCAAATTTTTAGCAATTTCCTTCTGTGTTATTTCATCATTATTATCAAGACCATACCTTTTAGTAAGAACATCCCTCTCCCTAGGAGTAAGAATATTCATATATTCTTTTAATAATTTAATATTATCATTTTTATATATTTCTTCATTAAAATCAGGATCTTCAGTTTTTAAAACATCAAGTATTGTAACCTCATTTCCTTCCTTATCATAACTAATACCATCATAAATACTAACATTCTTAGAATTCTTTTTATCTGCTCTAAAATGCATAAGAATTTCATTTTCTGCACATTTAGCAATATAAGTAGTAAGTCTTACATTCTTGTTAGGAGAAAAACTATCAATCCCCTTAATAAGTCCAACTGTTCCTATTCCAATAAGATCATCAACATCATTATAAGTAGATTCAAATTTTTTAACAATATGTGCTACTAGTCTAAGATTATGTTCAATAAGTTTACTTCTAGCCTCCTTATCTCCATTTATCATTCTTTCTATATATTTTTCCTCTTCTTCTTTAGATAAAGGATCAGGAAAAACATTATTAGAGTAAGCACCACTAAAAAAAGTAAGGTTACCAAATAAAAGATTAAATAAATTAAATAACATCATACCACCTATTAAATAATATAAAAATAAACATTTAATTATACCAAAATATATGATACAATATAAATATATATTAAATAAGAGGTATAACAATGAAGAAAAAAATAAAAACTGAACAAAATATAATAATAATAATGGATGCAATCAAAAAAATAATGACCATATTTCTTGGCCCATTCTTAACAGCTTACTTTATAAGTACATCTACTAATAGTATATTAAATATAGCTATATACTATATATTTACATATGCAACAATGGCATTAAGCACTTTAGTAGTAGCAGCCCTAGCAGAAAAAAGAAATAGAATTAAAATATTTAGAATAGGAATAATATTAAACTTTATTTATATTTTAATAATAATATTATTAAAAGAAAAAATAATAAATTATTTACCAATCATATCAATACTATATGGTATATCAGCAAGTTGTTATTATTTTCCATATAATTTATTCATTATAAATAAAGTAAAAAATACCGAAAGAACAAACTACATGGTAAAATTATTTATAACCATATCAGTAGTAGGTATTCTATTTCCAATAATTTTCGGTAGTATAATAACTATAACCAATTATATATTAACAGCAGTTATAGTATTATTTATATCACTTATCCAAATAATATTATCTTTTTTCATAACTGATAATCATAATGGAGATTTAGAAGAGTACAATTTAAAAAAAGCTTGGCTAGAACTCAAAAAGAATAAACAAGTAATAAATTGCTTAGCAGGAGAATTCTTTATTGGTATGAATATTTGCAATGGTGCTTTAGAAACAGTAATGGTAATTTTAATATTAAATTCCTTTAAAACAAATATCAATCTAGGAATAATAACCTCCATAGCAACATTATTATCAATATTAGTAGTAAAAATATATGGTTTAATTTATAATAAAAGAGATGATAAAAAAGTAATAATAATATCAAGTATAATACCAGTAATATCTTTAATAATATTTTTAATATTAAAAACAAATACTACAGTAATAATATATAAATTTAGTTATGTAATATTTGCAGAAATACTATCTCTAGTTAGAAAAATTAAAATATTTAATTTATCTAATAGCAAAATAGTGAATAAAAGTAATCAATGTGAATTTAATGCCATAAGAGAAGTAACATTAAATGTTGGAAGAGTTACAGGTTATACTCTCCTCCTACTAGCGGGTTTAACTCAAAGTGCGGTAGTATTAAATATAGTTACTATAATTTTAACTTTATCCCTTTTAGTTATGAGTATAAATTTAACTAAAGTAAAGAAAAATAACCATTAACTTTCAATAATAAAAAAAATATAGTATAATATTTATAGCGAGGTGAATTATATATGAATTATTTTTATCCAGATGTTTATCAAAAAAGTATCTATACCATCAATTACGATAAATTAAAAGAAAACGGTATAAAATATTTACTCTTTGATTTAGATAATACTTGTGTACCATATGTAGATAAAAAACCAACTAAAAAATTAAAAAATCATTTTGATAAACTAAAAGATTCAGGTTTTACAGTAATAATATTTTCTAATTCACCAAGAAATAGACTAGAACCATTTAAAAAATATTTAAATGTTGATTGTTGTCCATCTGCTAGAAAGCCAAGAAAAGCAAAATTCATAAAAGTATTAAAAGAATACAAATTAGACTTATCTGAAGTAGCAATTATTGGAGATCAATTAGTAACAGATATCTATGGTGGTAATAGAGTAGGTATAACAACAGTATTAGTAAATCCAATGTCTGATATTGATATGCCATTTACTAAAATACATCGTTATATAGAAAGAAAAGAAATAAATAAAATGAATAAAAAAGGAATATTTAAAGTAGGAGAATATTATGATTAAGAAGTGTACAGGATGTGGCATTATTCTTCAAACAGAAGATATAAATAAAGAAGGATATACCGAAAATATAGATAATGAACTATGTTTAAGATGCTTTAAATTAAAAAATTATGGTGAATACAAAGCTGTAACATTAAATAATAAAGACTATACTGATATTTTAAATAGTATCCCTAAAGATGCGTTAGTAGTCTATTTAACATCGTTATTAAATATTAATTTAGAATATATAAATAAATTTAATAATGTAATATTAGTATTAACCAAAAAAGATTTATTACCAAAATCAGTTCAGGACTATAAATTAATAAATTATGTATCTAATATAACTAATAACTATCTAGATATTGAAATAATAAGTTCAATAAAAAATTACAATCTAGATAGCTTATTAAACAAAATAAAAAAATATAATAAAAGTAATAAAGAAATATACTTTGTAGGAATGACTAATTCAGGTAAATCAACTCTAATAAATAAGCTAATAAAAAACTATACCGACAAACAACTAGAAGTAACAACTAGTCTATATCCTTCAACAACCCTAAATAAAATAGAAATAAACTTAGATAATTTAAAAATAATAGATACACCTGGCTTATTAAATGAAGGTAGTATTCTAAATAGCCTATCTCTAAAAGAAATAAAAAAAATAACTCCTAAAAAAGAGATAAAACCAAGAAGTTACCAGTTAAAAGGAAAAGGTTCTCTAGTAATTGAAGATTATATCAGATTAGATTATTATACAAATAATAATATTACTATATATATAGCTAATAACTTAAATATAACAAAAATGACTCATAATAATCCAAAATTAAAAGAATGTAAAAAAATAACATTCAATCTAGAAAAAGATAAAGATATCGTAATTGAAGATTTATGTTTCATAAAGTTTACTAAAAAAGGAAAAGTTGATATATATACTAAATATGATATCAATATATATGAAAGAAATAATTTAATATAAAAGGAGTTAGCAGTATGAAGAAAATAAAAGAATATCTTTTAAAAGATAGAACACCATTTGCAGAAGGTTTATCTTTTAAGAAAATGTTTTTAATCTTTGTCATTTTTAGTTTCTTAGGTTGTCTTTATGAAGATATACTATTTATGGCTAAGAATTATATCAATTATGGAATACTAGATTATTCCACTAAAAGAGGATTATTATATTTAGAATTATCTCCAATATATGGTTGGGGAGCATGTATCATGGTATATATTCTTGCTAGAAAGCCGAGGCAAAAATTAGATTATTTCTTAATAGGTTCTTTAATAGGAGGAGCCTTCGAATATCTAATAAGCTTCTTGCAGGAGGCCTTTACCGGAACAACATCATGGGATTATTCAACATATCTATTAAATATAAATGGCAGAACAACTTTACCATATATGTTATTCTGGGGTTTATTATGTTATATACTCATGGTTAAAATATATCCCTTTGTATCAAACAAAATAGAAAAGATACCATATAATTTAGGAAATCTAATTTATTACATTCTATTAGTAGTAATAACAATAGATATGTTTATATCATTTAGTGCATGTATAAGAATGGGACTAAGACATGAAGGCTATAAACCACTGACAGGATATGGTGAGTTTTTAGATAAAGTATATAATGATGAAAGAATGAAGAAAAGTTATACGAATATGGTGGTAAGATGACAACAATAATAAGTTTTTTATTAATAATTTATTCACTATTCTTGTTAGTATATAGTTTCTTTGTAATGACAAGAAATAACAATAGTCCCAAGAAGTCAGATACAGTAACTAATAAATATTGTATTTTAATACCTGCACGTAACGAATCTCAAGTAATAGAACAACTTCTAATTAGTATTGAAAAGCAAACTAAAAAAATAAATTCCAAAGATGTCTATATAATTGTAGAATCAAAAGAAGATCCTACAGTAGAAATAGTCAAAAAACATAATATGAATATCGTCTATCGAAAAGATTTAACTAAAAAAAGAAAAGGCTATGCCTTAGATGATGCTATTAAAGAAATATTATCAAAAAATAAAAAATATGATGCCTATTTCATCTTTGATGCCGATAATATCTTAGATAAAAACTATATCAAAGAAATGATAAATAGTATTGAAGAAGGTTATGATATTGGCATAAGTTATCGTAATACTAAAAATAGTTCTACCTTAGTAGCAGCCTCTTCTGCCTTAACCTTTTCTATGATAAATACAATTGGTAATCAATTAAAAAGTAAATATACCAATAATTTAACCATATCAGGAACAGGATATTATATCAAAGGTTCTTTAGTGGAAGATTGGCAAGGTTTCCCTTTTAATACCTTAACTGAAGATTATGAATTAACTCTATATAGTACTTTGAATAACTTAACTACAACCTATAATGAGAAAGCTATCTTTTATGATGAACAACCAGATAGTTTTAAAGTATCTATGAAACAAAGAACAAGATGGGTAAAAGGTTATTTTGAAGCTCGTAAAATATATATCAAAGAAATTAGAAGAAGTCTAGATTATAAAGATAAAAACTATGGTTCAAAAATAAGCACCGTAATAGGAGTACAACCACTAATATACCTTTTAATAGGAGTTCTTTTATTAATAGTAAGTTCATTAACAATAAATGATATTACAGCATTTATAAAAACTTTAGTAGTAATCTTATTACTAATCTACTTAGAATTAGCGGGTATAACCTATATAATAATTAAAAGTGAAAAAAATAAATTAAATTTAAATGTATCAAAAACAAAATTAACATTATATAACCCATTATTTTTATTAAGCTATATCTTATGCCTTATGATATCAATATTTAAAAGAAATTTAGGCTGGGAAGAAATAAAGCATAACAAAAAATTAGCAGACTAATTCAAAAATTATTCTAGATAAAAAGTGATATTTCTATTTACTTTTTATCTTTTTTATATTATAATTTATTTATAATAAGGAGGGGCCTAATATGAAATATTTTACAAAAGAAGAGTTAGAGGATATAACGAATGAATTATTACAAGAACCTACTCGTGAGACATTAAAAAATCTTAATAACAAATATAATAAAGAAGAAAAAGTAGAGTTACCTGTTAAGGAGTCTGTATTTAATCCACCTAAAGAAAGTGTAGCAAATAGCATGCCTAGTTTTGAAATTCCAACATTTAATTCAGGAGCATTCAATATGCCAAAAGAGGAACCAGTAAATACAGAAAGTATTCCTGTAAGTACTCCAAGTTTTGAAGTACCAGCATTTAATGCTCCAAGTAGTCCTGCTGTAGAAGTAACACCTCAAATGTCAACACCAGAACCAGTAGAAGTATCAAGTCAAAAAGGACAAGTACCAAGCAATTTAAATATTCCTAACATGAATCAAACTGAGGCTATGCCAAATTTACAAACAAATAACTTTGAAGTACCAACACCAGTTCTAGAACCAACTAATTATCAACTAGTGGGAGAACAAATTCCTAAATTAGATAATCAAGTAGTAAATAATCAAAGTAATGAACCAGTAAACTTCAGTGGTAATTTGTATCAACAACCTACGACAGAACCAACCAATCTAATGGATACAACAGATAATTTCAAAATAGATATAAATAGTACTCCAAACATGAATTCGGGAGTTAATACTAATTTAAATAGTAATCCATTCTTTGGTAATCCAGTAAATGAGTCTAATCAAGTAAATAATCCCATCCCAGTAGGAGGACAAACAACAACTGGACCATCAATGTTTGGACAAATAATGCAAAATAATCAGTAGCAGATAAAAATGCTACTTTTCTTTTACCAAATTATAGACAAAGATAACTATATATGATAAACTATATGTGTCATTTAAATATGAAGAAAAACAATATTTTTTTCAAAGAAAGAAGTGTATAAAATGAATACTAAAACAATAAATATTCAAGTGTTAGCCTTGCTAGGAGATGCTGTATTATCCTTATATATAAGAGAAAAATTATTAAAACAAGGTATCAATAATGCCAATAAATTAAATGCATCAGCAGTTCCTTATGTATCCGCTAAAGGCCAAGTAAAAATATTAGATAAATTAACTAAAGATAACTTCTTAACTGAAGAAGAATTAGATATCGTAAAAAGAGGAAGAAATAACAAAAAAGAAAATCACCCAAAAAATACCGATATCATAACCTATAAATTATCTACTGGTTTTGAAGCCTTACTAGGAGACTTATACTTAAATAATAAAGATAGATTAAAAGAAATATTAGAACAAATAGAGGTGAAATAATGCAAATATATGGAAAGAATGTAGCAAGAGAAAAATTACAAACAAAAGATAAAATAAAAAAAGTATATCTAAGTAATAAATTTAAAGATAATGAAATAATCACTCTAATCAAAAAGAAAAATATAAATCCTATTCTTCTAGATATGCGTGATTTAGATAAAATGTGTAAAGGTTTACATCAAGGTATAATATTAGAAGTAGAAGATGTTAAAACCTATTCACTAGAAGATATCATACCAAATATCGATAAAGAGTATCCACTAGTGGTCCTATTAGATCATATTGAAGACCCTCATAACTTTGGAGCCATCATAAGATCATGCGAAGCCTTTGGCGTAGATGCCATAATAATACCTAATGATCGTTCAGTAGATATAACCGGAACTGTTGTAAAAGCATCAGTAGGTACCATTGAAAAAGTAAAAATAATCAAAGTAACAAATCTAAATAATACCATCAAAAAATTAAAAGACTATGGTTATTGGGTTGTAGGTACTGATATGGAAGGAACAGTCTATACCGATATAGATTATAAAATGAAAACTGCTCTAATAATAGGAAATGAAGGTAAGGGAATAAGTAGATTAGTAAGTGAAAATTGTGACTACTTAGCCAAAATACCTATGAGTGGAACAGTAAATAGTTTAAATGCTTCCGTAGCTTGTGGCATCTTTCTAGCAGAAATAAATAGATCAAGAGGAGTATAATATGGATAATGATTATGAACTATTATATTTAGCTAAAGATGATGATCAAGTAAAAGACCTAATTTATCAAAAATATAAAAATCTAATTTATTATAAAGCTCGAAAATATTCACAAAGAAATAACACTAATAATGAGCTAGAGGACTATATAAGTGAAGGAACTTTAGCATTATATGAAACAATAGATAATTATCGCGATACTACTCCCTATAATATCTATTTAAATAGATGTCTAGATAATGCTTTAAAAAATACTTTTAGAAAAAATAATACCAAAAAGAGTAGAGTTCTAAGTGAAGCAACATCACTTAATAGCACTGATTATTTAAATATAGCCTCATATGATAAAAAGTATGACCCAGAACTACAAGTATTTGAAGAATATAACTATAATAAATTAAAGAAGACAATTATAAGTAAATTAACTTGGCAAGAAGAATTAGTTTTTAAATTAAAAGAACAAAACTATAAACCAAAAGAAATATCTGAAATAATAGATAATAATCAAAGAACTGTATATAATATAATTAATAGAATAAGAAAAAAAGTATCAAGTATAGTGTCAAATAAAAATAATTACTAACTATAATATTTACTTTTTTTCTTTTCTAATATATACTATAAGTGTAAAGGAGGCACAAGTATGAATAATAATTTTACCCCAGAAGAAAAATTAAGAATAATAGATTTACTAGCGGTTACTCAAAGTAAAGAAGAATTTTTAGATACAGTAAATAAATTACTATCTGAAGAATCAAAAAAAGAAACATTGCCTCCACAAGAAGAGAGTACACCATTACCTGAAGATACCAAAGCATTAGAAGAACCCCCTAAAGAAGAAACTTTATCAAGTACTCCAGGTGAAGCAAGTATTTATGATTCAAAATATACTAACTTAGTAAACCAAGATAAACTAACTCATCCTCGTGATGAAGTTCTAACCATGGATATACCAGAAGAACCTATAAATGAACTTGCAGTTACTTTTGATAAAGAACTTGATAATTCAGTTAAAGAAGATTCTAGCAAGGTAAAAGAAGAACCAAAAGAAGCAAACTACACAAGCCCAGACCTAGAAAACTTTATTCCTGAAGAGCAAGAGGAACATAAAGTACTAGAAAGAAAAATAAACAACCCATGGGCCGACTCTGGTGCTAGAACCGTATCCCCTGGCGAATTAAATTTTTAATAAATATAAAGTGCTATCAATTAGCATTTTTTTCTTGTTTAAAAATTTAAAAAAATGTGGTATAATACCAAAGGAAAAGGAAGCAGTGATAATATGGATAAAATAATAATAAAAGGTGCTAGAGAAAATAATTTAAAAAATATAAATATAGAAATACCCAAAAATAAATTAGTAGTAATGACTGGCGTATCAGGCTCAGGAAAATCATCCCTTGCCTTTGATACAATTTATGCCGAAGGCCAAAGAAGATATGTTGAAAGTTTATCTGCTTATGCTAGACAATTCTTAGGTTCATCTGGTAAGCCTGATGTTGATGTCATCGAAGGTCTATCCCCAAGTATTTCTATTGACCAAAAAACCACTAACAAAAATCCCAGAAGTACTGTTGGAACCGTAACCGAAATATATGATTATCTAAGACTATTATTTGCTAGAGTAGGAGTTCCCCATTGTCCTAATCATCATATTCCTATTTCATCTCAGTCAATCGAAGAAATGACCAATAAAATCTTAGAACTAGAAGAAAATACCAAGATAATGGTTATGTCACCAGTAGTTAAAGGTGAAAAAGGAACTCAAAAAGATTTATTTGAAAAGCTAAGAAAAGAAGGATATATAAGAATAAAAGTAGATGATGAAATAAAAGAACTAACAATCGATTTAGAATTAGAAAAAAATAAAAAACATAATGTATCAGTAATAATTGATAGACTAGTGATTAAAGATGGAATAAGAAGTAGACTATATTCATCACTAGAGACTGCTAGTAAATTAAGTCATGGTAAAGTAGTAATTGATGTTGTAGGTAAAGAAGAAATAACCATGAGTGAAGACTATGCTTGTCCATATTGTGATTATTCTCTTGAAGAACTAGAACCAAGAATTTTCTCTTTCAATGCTCCATATGGTTCATGTCCTGATTGTAAAGGATTAGGAGTAAAATATAAAATAGATGTTGACTTAGTAATACCAAATAAAGATATCTCTATTCTAGATGGTGCTATCAAACCAATAAATCTAGATGAAGAATCAAGTATTATGTATACTGAACTAACAACACTAGCGGACTACTATCATATTGATTTGAGTAAACCCGTTAAAGACCTAACTAAAGAAGAATTAAATTTAATATTATATGGTTCAACCGAACCTCTAACTTTTAATTATAAAGCCAAAAATGGAAATACTAGAAAGACAACAAGTTACTATGAAGGAATAATAACCAATCTTGAAAGAAGATATATCGAAACCAAAAGTACTTGGATAAGAGATTGGATTGAAGGTTATATGACAGAACTAGAGTGTCCTACTTGTCATGGCTCAAGACTAAAACCATCAGTATTAAATGTTCTAATAAATAACAAAAATATCTATGAAGTAACATGTCTGTCAATAGGAGATCTAAGAACATTTATAACTAATCTAAAATTAACAAAAGAACAAAAAGAAATATCTGAAATAGTAGTAAAAGAAATAGATTCAAGATTAAACTTCTTAATAAATGTTGGCCTATCATATCTAACACTATCAAGAGAAGCTGGCACCTTATCCGGTGGTGAAAGTCAAAGAATAAGATTAGCTACTCAAATAGGTTCAAGATTAACAGGAGTCTTATATGTCTTAGATGAACCAAGTATAGGTTTACATCAAAGAGATAACCAAAGACTAATAAATTCTCTATTAGAAATGCGTGACTTAGGCAATTCCCTTATTGTAGTAGAACATGATACTGATACAATGCTAGCAGCAGACTACCTAATTGATATAGGACCAGGTGCTGGACTAGAGGGTGGAAATGTAGTAGCGGCAGGTACTCCTGAAGAAGTAATGAATAATGAAAGTAGTATTACTGGAAGATACCTAAAAGGAGCAGAGAGAATTGAAGTACCTTCAGTAAGAAGAAAAGGTAATAAAAAATATCTAGAGATAAAAGGTGCAAAAGAAAATAACTTAAAGAATATCAATGTAAAAATACCACTAGGCACAATGACTCTCGTAACAGGAGTATCAGGTTCAGGAAAATCAAGTTTAATAAATGAAATACTATATAAAGCCTTAGCTCAAAAAATATATGGTTCTAAAGATAAACCAGGTAAATATAAAGAAATAAAAGGCTTAGAGAATGTTGATAAAGTAGTTCAAATATCTCAAGCACCAATAGGAAGAACACCTCGTAGTAATCCCGCTACTTATACTGGAGTATTTGATGATATAAGGGATATCTTTGCTGAAACCAAAGAAGCTAAAATAAGAGGTTATGACAAAGGAAGATTTAGTTTCAATGTTAAAGGTGGAAGGTGTGAAGCTTGCTGGGGTGATGGTGTTAAAAAAATAGAAATGCACTTCTTACCAGATGTTTATGTACCATGTGAAGTATGTAATGGAACAAGATATAATAGTGAAACATTAGAAATAAAATATAAAGAAAAAAATATATATGATGTATTAAATATGCGTGTTGAAGAAGCCATACCTTTCTTTGAAAATCATCCCAAAGTATTAAATAAATTAAAAGTACTAGATGATGTAGGTTTAAGTTATGTCAAGCTAGGCCAAAGCGCTCCAACGCTATCCGGAGGAGAAGCTGCTCGTGTCAAATTAGCCAAAGAACTTCAAAAGAAACCTACTGGTAAGACTGTCTTTATTCTAGATGAACCTACTACTGGTTTACATCAAGCCGATATCAAAAAATTACTTGCTATCCTAGAGAGAATTGTTGATAATGGCGATACTGTAATAATAATAGAACATAATCTAGATGTTATCAAAGTAGCAGACTATATAATTGATTTAGGACCTGAAGGAGGTTCTGGTGGAGGTACAGTAGTAGCAGTAGGTACTCCAGAACAAGTCGCCGATAATCCAAATTCTTATACTGGGGAATTCTTAAAAGAAATATTAAAAAAGTAAATAGTTTAGTAAATTATACTAGACTATTTTTTTAGAGTTCACACTTCGTTGTTCACTGCTATAGAAAGCCTAAGGTCTTTCTATAGTAATTTAAAGCCAAAGTCTTTAAATTAAGTTTTATCATAAGCAAACAAAAATTTGCTTTTTTTTATAATATATGGTATAATACCCAGCACATATGAAGGGGAATTGTTATGGATAAAATAATAAAGAAAATATATAGTAATATAAACTATAATACTAGTGAATTAATAAGTGATATAAATCTAGGACTAATATTAACAACCTTTGGTACAGGCTTCTTCTCACTAGGAGCAAATTTAAATAATGCCGCATCGTTAATGATGTTAAGCATATTAAATATGATATATTATATATATAGTGAAGAAGAAAGATTATCATTACATACAAAAGATATAATAGAAATAAGAAAATTATATAATAATTTAATAAAAGACTATAATAAACTAAATAAAATATTTGACTTTCAAAATCCTGTAGAAATATATACATTATATAATAAAATGTTATATGCTGGATATTTATCTAAAGATAAAAAATTTCACTTTGGAAAAGATAAAGTTAAAGACATAACGACTATACAAGGAACAAATATAATAAATGGAGAAGCAGTATGTCGTCATATAGCACAAATGTTAAAAGATATTTATTTAGATTATGGCATAACAAGTTATGATATTAGTGTATTTCAAAAAGATACTACAACAGATAAAAGTATGTTATCATATTATCAAAAAGAATTACAAAAAGTAAGTGATATAAAAGGTATCCCAGTAGAAGATTTAACCTACTTACTCGAAGATAAAATACAGGAAGCTTTTAGTTATTATATATCACCAGAAGACATAGGCAAATTAACAAATCATCGTATAACTAAAGCCACTTATCAAGGTAAAGATTATTATTTAGATCCAACTCAAACAAGAATGTATAAGCCAAGTATGAATAATCAAAAAATTTTAATATCTGAAGATGGTCGAATAGATACTAAAATAATACCAAGAGCAAATTCTTCTAAAGCAATGAAAGCAAATCCATCAACACCATTTAGTGAAGATTTAAAATATGTCAAAAGCACCATTAATATTTATAAACAAAATAAAGATATATTAGAAAGATTTTATAAAGAACATCAAGAATTATATAATTATATATCAAATCTATTGTCAAATATAAAAGTAAAGAGAAAGGAAAAAAGATAATATGAGAGATAATTTAAAAGATAAAATATATGGAAACATAAGTTATAATACTAATGAAATAATATCTAAAGCTAATACTATAGCAATCATGTCATGTGGAATAGGAACATCTCTTTTACCTAACGTAAGTGATAGTTTATTAGCAAGTCTTTTGTTACTAGGAGCAAATATTATAAATGTTAGTTATGCAATATTTTCAAAAAATTCAGAATCACATACTAAAGAAGTTCAAAAAATAAAAACTCTTTATCAAGAATTTCTTTCTGAATATGTAAAATTAAATAGAATATTTGAATTTCAAAACCCTATAGAGATATATACATTTTATAATAAGATGTTATATGATGGTTATTTATCTAAAAATAAAGAATTTCATTTTGGAGAAACAACAATTAGAGATATTAAAGATATATACTCATCAAATATAATGAATGGTGAAGCAGTATGTCGTCATATAGCTACTATGTTAAAAGAAATATATAATGCTTATGGAATAGAAGGAAATACTTTAACTGTATATCAAAGTGATTTTGATGTAATGCAAGATAATGTAGAAAATATGATAAGTCTGCTAGAAGAAATTCATAATGAACAGCAAAGAACAAACATTCCTTTTTTAGATTTAGTATATCAATATGAAGAAGAACTAAATAAATATTATGAGTATACTATACCTAAAAAAGATAAAAAACTAACTATAATAGGTAATCATAAAATAACAACAGCAGTCTACCAAGGAGATACATATTATTTAGATCCAACTCAATCTAGAATATATAAACCAAGTAGTATAAAAGAAAATATCTTAATAGATACATCAGCAGCAGGAGATATTCACATACTACCAAAACAAAAGAAAAATAAAAAAGTACTTGCAACATTAACTGATGCAGTAACAGCACCAAGTGAAGATAGAGAATACATAGACATGACTACAAGAATATATTCAAGTAATAAAGATATAATTGAAGCCTACTATCAAAGCCAAAAAGAACTATATAGTGATATTGCTGAAGAACTATCAAAAATAAAAGTAAAAAGAAAAACCAAATAACTAAATTAGAGACTACAGGCTCTAATTTACCACGTAAGACTACAGGCTGAAGTGGCATAAAAAATAAAGATAATTCTAAATATCAAGAATTATCTTTTTATTATAACTAATTATGAATATACCAAGTCTTATTAATATCACAACTCTGACTAAGAGGTTCAGGATTAGGTTTATCAAGAATAGCAATCGTAGGCATCTTAAAAGCCGTACCAAACATAATACAAGTACCAGGATGTAAAGTCTTAATCTTATTAGTCAAAGTAATATCTGCACTAGAAATAATATCTTTAATAAACTGAAGATCTCTAGGATGGAACATCTTAAATACTAAGAAGTTACTACACTGTGATATTGTAGTTTCAGAAAGCTCAGAAGGTCTTTGAGAAACAATACCAAGAAGTAATCCATATTTTCTACCTTCCTTAGTAATTCTTTCAAAAATATTATATCCAAGTATAGTGGCATCTTCATCATTTTGAACATATCTATGAGCCTCTTCAAGAACAATATGAAATGGCATTGAAGCCCTCTGATTAAGAGATACAATATAATCAAATAAAAGTTTAGAAAATATTTTAACCAAATTCTTAGCAAATCTATCATCAACATAATTAATATTAAAATTAACAATCTGTGCTTTCTTACCATCATTAGTAGTAAGAAGTAAATTAATAAAACTCTCTCTATTAATATAACTATCAAATTCAAAGTACCTAGCATAATTACTATTCATTAAATTATTAAATCTAACTTTAAGAATATTAGTAAGTTCAAAAGCCTTATCACTATTTAGAGTACCCTCAGATATAAGAGCAAACTCCAAAGCCGTACTAAAGTCTTTCATAGTATACATATATTCTCCATTAGGAAGAGAAAGTTCAAAATTTTCCAAACATAAACTTTCTAAGTATTCAATAACAACCTCAACATCCGAAAACTCACCAGTATTCTCTACGAATAAACATTGTCTAATAGTTCTAGTCCATCCACCCTTAACAAGTTTAACTTCTAAGTTAAGATTACTAGTATTAAATTTAGTAAGAATAGAAACAATCCTATTTCTAATCATACTAGCACTCTTACCGGAAAATAAAATATCTAATAAACATCTAGCAATAATATCATTCTTCTGATTAATAACTTCTTCTTCTTTTCTAGCAAAATAACTAACTAATTTTAAAGCCTTCTCAATAACTGGTAATTGCTCTTTAGAAGTAACACCCATAAGTAAAGCTAAATCATCAATACCAAGTAACCAAAAAGGATATTGTAAAATATCAAATTCAGTACTATTTAAATCAGTAGTATATACCTTATAATTAATATTATCATTAACTTCATGTATCCTAGAAAAAGCTCTTTGATACTCTCCATAAGCATCAAATAAGAATATATTAGAATAGAAAGGTAAACTCTTACATTGGTAGAAAACACTCTGAAGAATCTTAGCAACAGAGTAAGATTTACCACTACCAGAATTACCTAGTATAGCAAAATGATTAGAAAAGAAATTACCAACATCAAGTTTAATATCATAATCAGGATAAATAAAAGACTTACCAAGTTTAATACTATTAGGTCCATCATTATTTAAAATAATATCAAGAACACTATTATCAATCAAATTACAAGTAGCCTTAAAAGAAGGCTTAGAAATATCTCCAAATAAAAACTTATTATTCCTAATTTCTCCCACTAAAGATACCTGCATAATACCATTACCGATAGCAATAACTTCCCCAATACTAATCGCAGTAGTATCTTTAAATATAACATTCTTACTAATTAAACTATCATAATCATAAATATTAACAGATAATTGTACTGAAACAATATTATCATTAATAGCAATAATTCTCCCCAACATATTCTTCTTCACCTATTATAATTTTACCACATAAATAAATAATTGTATATAATAAAATAGCAAAAAACTATAGATATTTCTTAAACTTTATCATAACCATTAATTATCATTTACAAATATCTTCACCAAAAAAACATGAATAAAAAAATAAATTATACCTTGATAACTATAAAAATGTGTTTTATAATGTATGTATTAGAAAAAAAGTAAAATCAATATATGTAGTAAAACTAATATAGAAAAGGAGTAAATATGGAAGACGATAGAATAGAGAGTACTAGAAATAGAGTATTTGTCCAAGAATTAGCTTTTGGTAAAGATAGTCCTATTGCTATGAAGACAAATGATAATTTTGTATATAGGGTAACCGGTATGGATCAAGTAGAAGATATTATAATTAGTGGATATGCAAGAAGTAAAGATAAAGTAAAAGGTGGTCATAATAATGAATTATTTTGGACTAGAGGTGGAGATAAATTATTTTACTATAATAAAAGGCCAGTACTAGAAGCACCTTATACCAAAGTACAAGATGGTCAAATGGGAGCTATCTCGTTAGAAGATTTAACTGCTATATGGATATTTAATGAAAAAGAAAATAAATATGTTAATTGTATTGAATATTATAGATGTTTAAGAGAAGAACTATTATCTTCTAAAGGAAAAAGTAGAAGGTAATATATCACTCTCACATTACATTGTTCGAGGTTTTTGAAAGCCAAAAGTCTTTCAAAAAAATTTACTGGGCCAAATGTCTCTGAAATAAAAGTATTTATATAAGCTATAGATTAATGTCTATAGTTTTTCTTATATCCACATATATTGTTGATAAACAAAATTACTTAAAAACTAATGACAATATTAAAAGTACATGCTATAATAAACATTAAAACAATTGAAGGGAGCGCTTACATGAATAAAAAAGAAGAATATCAAGAAATATATATAAATTTAGATGATTCAGGTAAATTAACAACAAAAGAAAAAGTATCAGTATATGCAGGAATAGTCTTTTTATCAAAACAAGAAAAAGATAAATTTATAACTCAGTATCGTAAAATAATAAATGAAATAAAATGTTCTTACTGTGACCAAACAAAAGGAGAATGTACTAAAAAATGTAAAGAAATAAAAAATACAAATATCAAGAAAGGTCATAAAAGAAGGCTTATGAACTACATAAGTAAATATTATACTATTGCCTTAATAATAAATAATACAAAAGTATATAACCATATTATAAATAATAAAGCCTCAAAAGGAAGATACATAGATTACACAATAAGAAGACTAATTAAAAGTACCATTGAAGAATTAATAAAAGATAAAAAAATAGACCCACATAAAAATGTGAGATTAATAATAAATATAGATGAACAATCTACAAAAAGTAATGGTTATTATAATTTAAAAGATGGTCTAACAGAAGAATTACTACATGGAATATCTAATTATAATTATGATATAAAATATAAAAATATATTATATGGAAAATTAGAAATAAGATTAACATATCAAGATTCAGGTAAGAGTTATTTAGTGCAAGCAGCAGATTTAATAGCAGGTACTACTAGAAGAAGAGCATTATCAAATATTGATTCTGATATTGATATTATCGATCATAAACTATTATTCCCATAAAAAGAAAAGAGACTATCTAGTAGTCTCTCCCCAACTCAAGCGGTGTACTTAACATACACTTAATTTAATAAAATCGACATTGAGCTATCGACCTGACGAGATTTCTCTCCGGTAATACAATGATACTATAACTATCATAAAAAGTCAAGTATATTGCACTATTATTATACTCAAAATAACAAAAAATATACCAATAATAAACTACTTTAAGTATATATTTCATACTTATATATAATAAGTATAATTAATACTTATTTGGAGACCAACTAGACTCCAAATAACACTAGCAAGACAAATGGCTTGCAGTGTAAAAACAATTGACAAAAGTAAAAAACTATAATATATTATAAATGGAGGGATATTTATGTATAAATATGTAGGTAATGTAATCATGTTTACTATAAATATCACACCTTTATCTCATCAAAAATAAAAGTAAAAAAAATGAGATGTGGGTGTGAGTTTTTGTCGTGCCTGCATCTATATATATAAATAAAAGTTATATGGATGCAATATATTCATATAACTTTTTTTGATGGGAGGAATATTATGATAGATATAAATATAAGTAAAGCATGTAAGTCATTTGGTTTTGACTTAGTATTAAATAATATAGATATAACAGTACAAAAAGGAGAAAAAGTAGGCTTAATTGGAACAAATGGAAGTGGAAAGAGTACTATACTAAAAATAATCGCAGGCCAAGAAAGTATAGATTCTGGTTCCCTTTCAATAAGAAATAATATAAGTATAGGCTATTTAAGTCAAATACCTGAAGAAAAAGATATAATAGTAAAAGACTATATAAATAGTGCCTTTAAAGAAATAATAGAACTAAAAGAAAAATTAGAAAGATATGAAGATAAACTCTTAACTGAAGATTATAAAGTAATAACAAAGTATATGAATCTGCAAGAGAAGTTTATCTCGCTAGGAGGATATGAATACGAAACAAAGATTCAAAAAATACTACCAGTATTTAATATAACTGAAGAAATGCTAAATAGAAATTTCAATACCCTATCTGGAGGAGAAAAAACCATCATATCTCTAATAAGATTATTATTACAAGAACCAGATGTCTTATTATTAGATGAACCCACTAACCATTTAGATATAAATAAAATGATTTGGTTAGAGAAAACACTAAAGAACTATAAAGGTACAATAATATTAGTATCCCATGACCGCTATTTCATGGATAATGTCATAAACAAAGTATATTTATTAACCAAAAGAGGAATAGAAGTATATCATGGCAATTACAGTTACTATATTAAAGAAAGTGAAAATAGACTATTACTAGAATTAAAAAACTATAAAGACCAACAAAAACAAATAACCGCTATGGAAAATAGTATCAAAAGATTAAAAGAATATGGCAGTCTTTGTGGACCAAGTGGTGGAGAAATATTTTTTAGAAGAGCCGCTAGTATCGAAAAAAGATTAGAAAAACTAGAAAAGTTAGATAAACCAGAAGAAAAGAAAAAACTAAATATAACTTTTGATACCGCTAGTAGATCAGGAAAAGATGTATTAACAATAAATAATCTAAATCTATCTTATGGTACTAAAGAAATATTTAATAACCTTAACTTAAGTATTAAATATCAAGATAGACTCTGTCTAGTCGGAGATAATGGTGTCGGTAAATCAACTCTAATCAAAGAAATATTAAAAGGAAATAATAGTATAAAACTAGGAAGTAATATCAAGATAGGTTATATTCCTCAAGAGATCGAGTTTGAAGATATTAATTTATCAGTACTAGAAGAAGCCAGAAAATATTTCATTGGACCAGAACAATATTTAAGAAGTGCCTTATTCAAATACCTATTTGCAGGAGAAAACATTCATAAAAAAATAAAATATTTATCCGGAGGAGAAAAAGTAAGATTAAAAATATTCTGTCTAATCCAAAATTCATATAACTTCTTAATTCTAGATGAACCCACTAATCACATTGATATTGATACAAGAGAAATGCTTGAAGAGTCACTAAGGGAGTTTACTGGTACTATATTATTTGTATCTCATGATAGATATTTCATAAATAAAATAGCTACTAGTATAATTGAAATAAAAAATAAGAACATCACTAGATATATTGGTAATTATGATGATTATCGTGAGAAAATAAACAAAATATGATATAATTAAATAGGAGGAAATATGAATAACATACCAAAATTAAAATTTAAATATTTAACTCTTGAAGAAACATCTGACATACTATCATGGACACTTAAAGATACTGATAATATATTATCAGTAAAAGAAGGAACATTATTCCTATATCCAGAATTAAAAAGACTTACTAAAGAAGATAATATTAAAGACATAATTCAAGATAGATATAATAACTTTATAAAAGAAAATAATAACTTGAGAGAAGAATATACCACTATCTGGAATGAATACAATGATAGATATATGTTAGAACTAAGTAATTACCTTAATATAAAGTGGCCAAAAGAATATAAAGAAATATCAGTAGGAATAGGACTAATACCAGTATGTCCTAGGTATATTAAAGAAAAAGCCTTTGATATTCATAAGAAAAATAAAGAAGATTTAATAGATACCTGTATGCATGAATTATGTCATTTCTTTTTCTTTGAGAAATGTAAAGAAATATATCCAAATTGGAAGTATGAAGATTTTGATAGCCCAAGTTTGTTATGGTACTTAAGTGAAATAATCATAGACCCAATACTAAATAGTGACGGCATACAAAAAATATATAAACATAAGTTTAAATGCTATGATATCTTTTATAATGTAGAAATAGATAATATAAATTTATTAGACAAAATAACAAGTATATATAAAAATAATAGTATAGAGACCGCTATTAAAGAAAGTTATAACTATTTAAAAGAACATGAAGAAGAGTTTATAAGTAAATGTAATAATAAATAACTTATCCGCAGAAACTGTTGACAGACAAAAATGTCAACTTTTTTCTTTTTACAAATATATTGTCAAATTAACTAAAATATTGTACAATATTGTCAGATTTTGAGGAGGCATATCATGAAAATAGAAAATATAAAATCACCAGAAGATATACTAGAATACATGAAAGAAAATATAAAATATGGCTGGCTAGATATAAATAATGAAGAACATATTGGAAATATGAAAAACTTTCGAAGATTATATAGAACAATGACCATTGAAGAAACAATATCTCATGGAATTGGAACTTGTATTGAGCAGGTAAATCTAATGAGTATGTTATTAAATAAATTAAATATACCAAATAAAATGTTCTGTACTAGAATATATGAAGGAGATAACTTTAATGACTTAGAGGCTGAAGAACATATGCACTGTTTTGTATTATATTACCTAAATAATAAAGTATATCAAATAGAACATCCTAATTGGATGAGAATAGGAATATATGAGTTTGCTAGTGAAGAAGCCGCTATTAAAGAAATAAATGACTATTATATAGAAATGGCTGAAGGTATGCCAAGACCATTAGCAGAGTACTATGAAGTAACACCAAATATATCATTTAAAGAATTTAATAACTATATTAATAGTTTAGATAAAAAAATAATAAGTAGTAGGAGTAAATAATGGAATTAAACATTGACTACATATCCGATTTACACTTAACTCACTACATAAGTAAAAATGAAAGCATAACAAAAATAGATAAATTAGTCCAAGATAAAATAAGTATGCAAGTAAAAGGAGATATCCTTGTAGTAGCGGGAGATATAGATGAAGATATAAATAGAGTGAGTGAACTATTATATTCATGTTCAAAATATTATAAAAAAGTAATATTTGTTCTAGGTAATCATGAATACTATATACCAGTAATAAAATATATCTATACTGATCCTATGGCTAAAGAATATAACTATAATAGTATGAATAAAGTATATAGATTAAATGAAATATTTAAAGATAATAAAGATATAATCATACTAGATAAAACAAATAATACTAAAGGACTATATACCTATAATACCTTCTTATTAGCGGGAGATACCCTTTGGTATAAACCAGTAACATTAGTAGATAAACTATATAACTATCCTATGCAGAATGATTCTAGATTTATCTTATCAGAATTATCTAAGAAAGATAAAATACAAAAACTACATAACGATAGCATATCTTGGTATAATAACTTACCAAATAATATAGATTTAATAATAACTCATGTACCACCATTTAGAAATAAAAATAATAGTAGGGGTAATAACTCTTGTTACTATACAGAAGTTAAAGAATATAAATCACCAGTATGGATATATGGTCATGATCATAAAGAAGAAGATATAATAATAAATAATACAAGATTAGTATCTAATCCATGGGGTTATGATACTAAAGAATTTAAAATAAAAACATTAACATTAACTAAATAATAAACTAAGATATCAAGTCTTAGTTTTAATATACCTATATATTATCTTTATTATATTCACTATAAGCCTTACTATGTAAGTCTTATTAGTGTTTAATTAAGCTAAGTAAACTTATCTTAATTAAATGTATCCAAGATACTTATTATATATAAGCAGTAGATATATACTAATATTATTTTAGTATAAAGAAGTAATTATATAAATAAGAGTAGAAAAATAATCGTATAGTCATATATAACAAAAAACTATGATATAATAATTTCAGGTGGTGAGATTATGTGTTTAATATGGAACTTAATAAAAGCATTTGCAGATACAGAAGATGATAATAAAAAAGATAATAATGATTTAGAAGATTGGCAAAAAGAATTAGTAAAAGAGAATAAACATGATACATTTAACTTTGAAGAGGAAGAACTAGAAGATGATGACTATTATTCTGAGGATGATAATGAATAAGAAATTTGTCAAAATATATTGATTAAATATAAAAAGTTTGATACAATATAGGCAGTTAAAGGAAGAAAGACGCTTGTACAGGTCTATTTAATAGATTTTTTGTGCCGCGTCTTTTTATATTAACTAGAAGTTAGGAGTTGAATTAAATGAGGTATAAAAAGGAGTATAATATTAAGGGTAAAATTATAAGTAAGAGTGATATCACTAATATGGTTAATAACATTTTGGAAAAATACCCTCAAAAAGATTTTAAAATGAAAATAGAGGCACAATTCAGTGATGGAACAACTATCACTGATGACAAGGTTTCTATTTTTGACAGCATATATTTTGAAAAAAAACTATTAAAAAGAGTAAGGATATTTATAAATAGATATATAGATTATAAAGTTGATGATATGGTAGATATAACGATTTATAAAGACAAGAACTTTAGCGATGCAGTAATAGAATCAACGGATAACAGATTATATAATTCCTTATGTCATAGTATAGAGGAAAGTTTAAATTTAATGAAAAACCAAAACAAAATTTATTTATTGCCAGAGAGTTCATGGAGCGGTTTTATTATAGTGACAATATTTTTAATAATGGAGTTAATAGTTGCTTTTATTTTAGAAAAAATATTTAAATTGCAATTACCAACAGTGCTTATATACTTAATGATATTATTACTGCCAAACATAGTGACACCTTTTGTAATAAAATATATAGAGAAAAGATATCCAATAAATCAATTTGATTTTGGTAAATCATCAGTAAATAAACCGCAAAAAGAAAATGGACATATTTATAAGATAATAATATTTATTATAACAAATATTGTTTTGCCAATTATTATAACTTTATTAACTAAGAACTTATAATAAAAATATTGTAAATATTAAAATAAAAGTATTATTATTACTAGAATATAGAATTTGATGTATCAAATATGCTAACACGGTAATAATGATATCATTAATATAGGAGGATTTATGAGCAAGGTTAATCAAATGAAAAGAGATATTGAAAAAGATATCAATTCAATAAAAGAAGTTTTAACTAATAATGATTTTAACGAAATGATAAAAGTCCATAAATATATAGATGGTAAATATCAGTCAAAAATCAATACATGGGGATTAAGTCAATATGGATGGAGTGATAATTTGGGCTTTGATTACGAACTAATTAGTGAAACTGGAATATATCAAAATCTAGAAAATATGATTGGAAAACTTGATGGTTACAGGCAAGATATTGATTTGAAAGTATATGAGAATTTCAATGGTAAAAATTCAAAAGAATTAAAAATATATAACAATAGTAATAGTATCAATACTAATACAAATTTTGTTACCAATAATGTAAATTTCAACAATGCTGTTCAAGACATAAAAAACAACACTTCATTAACTGAAGAGCAGACTAAAGAAGCTCTTCAAAAACTTGAAGAATTAAAGACAATATATGAATCTAAAGACAATAAAAAGATTAAATGGGCTAAAGTAAAGTCAATTATGCTATGGTTAGCAGATAAAAGTGTTGATGTAGGAATTGCCTTTTTACCATTAATTACTTCTATGTTTGGAGGTTAGTATGTTTGATTTAAATAACATTTTGCATTTTGCAGAACTAAATATTCAGACGATAGGAATATTTATTGCCATTATTGGCGGATTATTAGTTACAAAACTGTTGAATTTGAAAATAGAAAAGTCTGAATTAATTGATAAACTAAATATATTGAATAAAGAAATTGAGTATAATAGTGATCGGATTAAAACAAGAAAAGAAAAAATATTTAAGAATAATAGAAAAGCTTTTATTGATGAAATATATACTCATGTAATTGAATGTGATTTTAATATAGATGAATATGATGCTCATGGCTTATCCGCAGAAGAAATAGAACAAGCTTATAATGATATAATTGATGCATATAAAAAAGCTGGAAGTATATTTAGAGGTAGAGAATATTATCATGATTCTATTGAAAAAATATTATCTGAGAACAAAATTTATGATGATAACGAGATGTATTGGGTTTACTATGAAGTTGGTTCGAAATTTGCTGAAGTAAAAAGAACCAATTATGGGCCAATTAGTCTTCCAGATTTAGGAAGTTTAAATATTTCCAATAAGTTTGCTACTCTTCAAGAAAATTTAGAAGAGAGAGAGATTTAGCAAATGATTATACAAAAATTGTGGATATAAATAACTGGAAAATCATTGAAAAACAAGATATAGAAAGTAAAATAAAAGCAATAGATAGTAACTTGAAGATTGATTTATTGACTTTTATGCTAATAACTATATTCGGCATAATTGTTCCTCAAGTTATTATTTCAATACATCAGCTATTTATTAATTATAAATTTTCAAAGTATTGGTTTGCTTTATATAGTATATTAACTTTTATTTTTAGTATGATAGCAATGATAGTATATATATTTAATATGTACAAATCATTAAAGAAAGATTAAAGAGATATAAAAAGATATCAGACTATGATTCATAAAATATCATGTATCGTTTACTAAATAAAGTATTAGAAGATTATAAAGACTTAACATTTACTTTTAGATATCCAATAAATATATTAATAAAAGATAAAACATTATTAACAGAAGAAGAAAGGAAATATGCTTATCATCATAATACTTATGTAGATTTCTTAATATATAATAAGATAAGTAAAATACCATTATTAGCAATAGAAGTAGATAGATATAAATACCATAAAGAAGATAATAAACAAAAAGAAAGAGATATATTAAAAAATAATATACTATCTAAATATAATATACCATTAATAAGATTAACTACTAATGGTAGTAGAGAGAAAGATATAATTATAAATAAATTAAATAATATATTAAATTAATATTATTATGTTCACTATAAGCCTTACCATGTAAGTCTTATTAGTGTTGTTATTAGCCTAAGGTCTAATAACAATATACCTACGTATCTATTATATATAAGTTATATCTATATACCATTAATTAATATTTGAAAATTGAAATTATGATGTTCTCTTCCCCCCCCTGAAGAGAGCGAAAGCTCTCATTTTTGTTTGTTTTAAAGGGTTTGAAGACTATTAAGTAATTTTAGGTACACTTTTAGGTACACAAATTTAGAAAAAGACATTATTATCCTGACAAATCTAATGAAATTTTTTGTATTTTCATTAGTTTTGTCAGAGTTATAATTTATTTATTTTTAATGTGTATAATACTGACAAAAAGGAACTTTTATGTTATAATTTTATTAGTGGAGGTGCTAAAATGTCTGAAAGAGAATTGGATTCAAGTATAAATGATTATATTGAAAAAGAAACACCTAAAAACTATGTAAAACAATTAGAATGGGATATGGCTATTGGACTTCAAGAAGTAGATAACTTAAAACCATCTAAATATTTAGAAAAACTATTACAAGAAAATGTAACAGGTGAAAAAACAATTTATGAAGTAGAAAAAGAATTAAAAGAGTATTATGTAGAAAAAGAAAAAAATAATGATGTTAATCATAATGAATTAGAGTGTGATTTAGTATCTACTAGAATAGTAGAGTTATTACAAGAAGATAACTTTGAATTATCTATAGATTATTTAAAATATGTTCATAAATACTTATTTCAAGATGTCTATGAATTCGCCGGAGAATTTAGAAAAGTAGATTTTTCTAAACATGAAAGAATCTTAAATAATGATTCAGTAGTTTATGGTGATCATAAGTTATTAGAACAATCACTAGATTATGATATAACACTTGAAAAAAATAAAAGTTATAAAGAAATGAATATAGTTGATGTAATTAATAATATAACTGATTTTTCTAGTAGGATATGGCAAATACATCCATTTAGAGAAGGTAATACTAGAACTACTGCATTATTTATAGAGAAGTATCTAGTATCACTAGGATATAATGTAGATAATACTTTATTTAAAGATAAATCAGTATATTTTAGAAATGCATTAGTAAGAAGTAATTATTTTAATAATTATTTAAATATAAAAGAAGATAATAGTTTCTTAATTAAATTTTATGAAAACTTATTATTAGGTAAAAATAATAATTTACATTCAAGAAATTTAATTGTAAAAGAATTATTTAATAAAGAGAATTAAAAAGAGGCGCTAGTACAGGCTTATTAATTTAGTAGGCTTTTGTAGTGGTGTTTTTTAGTAGAAGGAAGTGAATATTATGGAACCTAAAGATATATTAAAAAAATTACATCCAAATCAGTTTTCTGATTCTAAAATTGTCGAAAAGGTGGATTGCCCACGGGAATTAATCGATTTTAAAATTTCTTCTTTATCTGAAGAAAATATGCAATTTGATTTTGAAAACCTTGTTAGAAAACTTATGGAGAGGGAAATATGTCCAAATCTAATAGAAGAAACAGGACCAGCATCAGGTGGTGATGGAAAAGTTGATACTGAAAATTATCCCGTATCAAAAAATTTACAAAAATTTTGGTATTATGGATTTAACGGAAAAAATGAAAAATGGGCTGTGGCTATCAGCCTGAAGAAAGATTGGAAATCAAAGTGTAATGCTGATATTACTAAAATTATAAATACTGATAGAAATTATAAAAAAATCTTTTTTGTATCAAATCAAGCAATTTCTAATAAAAAGAGGGTTGAATATCAAGACAAAATGATAAAGGAAACAGGTATCGATATAGTTATATGTGATAAGACATGGATCTTAAATAAACTATTGAAGAATTCTAATGTAGATTTAATTAAGGAAATTAAGATTTTAACTCCATTAATTGAAAAAGAAATAGGGCCAAATGACTTGAAAAAGCAAAGAAGAATAGATGAAATTGAAAGAGAATTATTAGAATTTGCACAAAATCAAAAAATAAATCAAAAAGTGATAGATTTAGCAATTGAATCTGCAATAATTAGTAGAGATTTAGAAGAAGATGAATCAATTGTTATTGGTAAATTTGAACGAGCATCAAGATTTGCAACTGAAAAAGGAAATATTAGTGCCCAAAGAGATATACTATATAATATGGCATGGTATTATCATTGGTGGTTAAATAATGATGTAGGGTTTGAAAAATATTATACTCTATATGAAAAAGAAGTATTAAAAGATAATAATATAGAAGAAATTATGAATCTATCAAATTTATGGATACTTGCATATACAAGGAAGAAAAGAAACAAGGGAGATGTTAAATCTAAAACTCAAAATATTCTTAAATTATTGAATGAAAAAAAAGAGTCTAAAAGTAGGGTTATTCAGCTTGAAGCAGAATCTAGAGAATGTCTAATAAAAGTAATGTTAGAGGAAAATGTTGATGAACAATTTAAGTTATTATTAAAAATTGCTGAAGAGGCATCAAAATTTAAGGAATTTAATTATGTTGTTTTAGCTAAAATGATAGAAAATTTGCTAGAAGCTTATAGTGATAATATCAACTACAATCAACTTTATGATTTGGTAACTGAAAAGTTATCTGATAGAAGTGCTGATATACAAAAAGCTGAAATGTATTTAAAAAAAGCAAAATTATTATCAAAAAATGAGAAAAAATATAATGCCATTGTTTTATTGGGAAAATGTCTAACATTACTATACAAAGAAGAATCAAATGGTAAGTTAGTGGAAGCGTATATTAACATTGGTGCAAATTTTGAAAGCATAGGATTGTTATATGCAGCAAAAAATTATTATATTGCTGCTATAGCACTTTTTATGGATATTTTTTTGAAGGAAAATGATTTGGATCCATTTGCTTTAAAAATTCTCGATAGAATTATTGGAATGGAAATTAGTATGGGTAATGTGGAAGAATCGATAGAGTGGTTAAATATTAAAAATATATTTCTAAGTATCCTAATTGATAAAAGTGAGCCATATGATGAAGAATTAGAGCAAACAATATTGGAAACAGATGTTTTTATAGCCTCTCAAATATTGGATACCAAAGTAAAAAATTTTAAAAATTTAAATAGAATTATTTATTTGTGCAACAAAAATGGATTGGTAAGTTCTTCACTTATGGCCAATTATGTACTTGGCCAATATGATGAAGAATTATTAAATGAATGTGAAAATGATAAAGAAATAGTAGATAAATATATTACGGATTTTTACATAGAATCGAAAATTCATAATATTTCAAGTCCTATATATAATGATAATGAAGAAAAAACAATAGAATCACGAATATGCGGAAATAAAATTTTTATACATTATAACGGAACTAAAATGCATAAAAGATTTGCAGAATTTATGTTAGGCTTATTAGAAAATACTTTTGCAACTATGACTAATAAAGGTGTTTTTATGCGTGGCGATATCGTAATTAATTTGTGTGAAAAAAATACAGGTAACTTTAATGCAATTTATACATTTAATGGTATTGAAACGTATACAATCGAAATCGATACAATCAATTTATGTGATATCTCTATAGAAAACCATAAAATTATTACTGATATGTTATTTAAATTATTAGCTAATATATTTGCTGTTAATTTTATTTATAGGAATGAAGACGTATTTAAACAATTGTTTGATGATGACAAAACATTTGAAAGAGCTTTAAGCCATACGAGCAGCCTTTATAATTTAAACAAAATATTTGGTAATGATGACTATATCGATATTCCAGATATTATAATAAGTAGAAAAAAGGAATGGTATTCTGATTTAAAAATTGATATTCCTAAAAAAGAAAAAAATAAAATATATCCATTCAATGAAGTAAAAGATATAAAATATGGTGAGGAACTTGGTGATTTGTTTAAAAATATATCACATGATAATATATATTCTTCAGACATGATAAAATGTAATCACTGGGATATAGCTAAGTGGAAAGGTATCATGTATTTGGGTGACATAAGTAATAAAGATTTTATTAAAATTGGTTTTGTGTTTGAAAATGAAGAAGGAGCAAAAAAAGTATTTCAAGATATAATTAATGTATCAACTAAAGATGATAAGAACGAAAAAATAATTTTATCTTTTATTAAAGGAGTCGATAAAAAAGATATATATGATTATAGAGTAATGATAACAGGTAAAATTGAGATTCCTGAGGATAAAAAAGAAAATGCTATTATTAATACTGCAACTCGTTTTCATGAAATGAATTGTAATAATGATAATAACATAAAAATATTAGAGAAAGTTATATCTGGCAAGAATCCAAAAATAAGTATTTTTCCTGTTATATCAAATGCTGGTAAGATGTTACCATTATATGATTATGAAATATTTATAAAAAAAATAAGCATAAAAAATGCATATGAAATAGGAAAAAAAGATATAGAAGCTACTGCTATATTACCAACAGATAATCCAATTATTCCTGAAGATGTAGAAAATGCACCTATAAAAGAATTACTTGAATTAAAAAATGACCTAGTCCAATTAAATGGCTAGGTCATCTTTGTTTCGGGATTTTACTATTTCATATTCTTCATAATCATATGATTCTTCTTCTAGTTCAGGTGTTGTTTCTTTATGTTCTAATAAAATAGTTGGTTTAGTTTCAATAACGTTATTATTTAATTTACTATTTTGAAGTTCTATAATATTAACTATAGTATCAAGTCTATTTTGATACATGTGGGAATATGTGTTTAAAGTTTCATCTATTTTTGAGTGTCCTAGATATTTAGCAACTAATGTTATATTAGCACCACTATCAATTAATAAAGATGCACAACTATGTCTAAAATCATGAATTCTAATATCTTTAACTCTAGCCACAAAAGCATTTTTGGTTTTTCTATCTAATAGAGTAGTAGCGGCTAATGGATCAATATTACCAAACACATACCAAGAATTTCTAAAGCCATAATAATTAGCATCATCATTATATAAATCAGATAAATCTTTTAATAAAAAGTTAGGTATAGGTATAGTTCTATAACTTGAGCTTGTTTTAGGACTAGTAATAGTATATGGTTTACCTGTTTTAGGATCTGGTACTTTAACAATATTTTTATTAACAGTTAGTGTACTTCTATTAAAATTAATATCATTCCAAGTAAGTCCTCTAAGTTCATCATTTCTAAGTCCACAATAAAATAAAGTTTGAAATGCACATCTAAACTTTAAATCAGTTTCAACAGATAAAAATCTTTGAAATTCTTCTAAAGTATAAAAAGCCATTTCTTTTTTTCTTTCATTAGGATTAGTAAAATTAGTCATTTTATTATATACTTTTACAAAGTTAATATCATACCATTTAGTACCAAAATTCATTAATGCTTTTAAATATTTATAAACACCATTTTTATATCTAGTAGAAATAGATTTACTATTCATAAATTGTCTCCACATTTCGAAATGTCTAATATTAAAAGATTCTAATTTAATATTTTCTAAAGGTTCTAAATATACCATCATATTTCTATAATTAGATAGAGTAGTTACTTTTACTTTATCTTGTTGGTATTGATAATGTTCTTGTATCAAGTCTTTAAAAGTTAAATCAGTAAACTCATTTTGATTTTTAATTTTCATTTTATATTCTGCTTCATGGTCTTTTGCTTCTCTACGAGTTGCAAATTTTTTAGAATGATATCTATGCTTTTTACCAAGTAAATCCTTATATGCTAAGTCTACAAACCAACTTCTACCATCTTTTGTACAATCATTATTTTTAGCTTGTCTTATTGATATAATTATCACATCCTTTCTTTTTAAAATAAATTATGAAATTCTTCAGCAGCATCTTCAGCCTCTTTATTAAGCTTCTTAGTGGCTTTAATTGAATCAGCTAAACTAATATAATCACTTACATATTTCTTAGGCTTTCTATTTAATTTAATATTTAAAGCATCAGATACTTTTTCAAAAGCATTCTTCCAATAATCTATTTCTTCATCTTTATTTTTTATTTCTATACTTTGTTTCTTAATATATTTTTTAGAGTTAATTAATTCTTTATTATTCTTATATAAGTTATTTTTATTAGAAAGATTATTAATTATTCTTTCGTTAGAATCTAATTTACTTTTATTTATGTTATTTAATTTTTCTAAATTAATAGAATAATCAATTAACTTTTCAACATCTTTAGAATTATACCCAATAATATTTTTCTTAATATTTAAGTTATTGCTTTTAATATTATTTTCTAATAATTCTTTAGATTTGTTTAACGTATTATTATAATTTTCTATATCTTTATATAATTTATTAACTTCAGATTTTAATTCATTAATCTTATATTCTAATTTAGTTTGATGAACTTTATTAGAACCAATATTACCTCTATCTAATTTAAAACCACAAGAAGTTATATATTTATTAAACTTATCTTGAATATTAGCATAAGAATTTCTACCACCTAAATCTTTCCAAAACTGATCATTATTTAAAAAGTTACCTTTAATAGATTCGTATATAATTTTATTATCTTTATCCCTAAGTAATATAGTCTTACCATTTTCTTTAATTAAATTTCCTTCTGAACCTCTTTTATAACATTTTCTTTTAACTTCATTAACAATAGGTAAGAAGTAAGCTTGTAGGTGAGGAGTATCTTTGTCATAATGAACTTGTGCCACTACTATATTTTCTTTACCAACTAAATCTTCTAAAAAATTCATACAACAATCAAAATATTTTGTAACTTCACTCGGTATATCATCTTTAGATTTTATATCAGGTACTAAGATATTTTGACCTTTTTTATCACCTGATTGATAGATTCTATTGCTTTCTTTGAATGGTAAACCCAGAGTCATAAAAAACTCTGGACCACTTGTAAATGTTACACCATTTAATATATTTGTTTTAGTCTTATGAGAATATTCTATATTTCTATCTTCTAAAATAGAATTAACTTCTTGATATAAATTACTCTTATTAATATCTTTATAATGTACATTAAATTTAGTTCTCTCTGAATCATAATTACCTGTACCAATTCTTTTATTCATTTCATTACCTATAAGATATAAATCTTTAGTTTTATAATTATTAACAAATCTTAATACTTGTTTTCCATCATACATATATCAACCTCCTTACATAAAAAAACAACCTTAGTGGTTGTTTAAACATTCTTTGCAATTGGACTTTTCCAATTATCAGCAATTCCTTCATTAATTGCTTCTTCGATTACTTCATCATTTCCATAATCATAATCTATACTTGCAAAATCTAATTCGTATTTATCATCATCTATGTTGGATTCAATTATTGTTAATACATTATTAATTTTGAAAAAATACATGAAAACGTTACTAACAAAATTTATAAAATCTTTGTCAAATTTTTCTTTTGGGAGAGAAATAAACAAGATGCATTGTTTATCATCTAAAATATAATTGTTCCAAGATAATTTCTGTTGTGAACCTTTGATAATTATGTGATCGATTCTATCGATAAAACAATATATTTTTTGAACCATAAATGCACTCATCTTTTTTATAAAAATTTTATAATTTGTATTATCATTTATGCAATGTGCTTCAAAATTAGATAGATAAATATTGAACTTTAATAATTTGTTTATATTTTCTTCAATTTTTAAATCATATTTATGAATATAAAATTCTAACATACTATCTTCTGAAGTGTTTTTTGCAATTATATTATCACAAGTTAATATTGGATAATTAATATATTCGATACGTTCTTGTAAATATCTTATCATTTCCATTGGTGCTATTAACTTATGACACATCAATCCAAAATCTATAATGCTAAAAATATGGATAGCTAAATTATTTTCTTTGCTAACATATATTTTCTGATAATCATTAATTCTTTTATTTATATCAAATATTATAATTGGAATTATTGTACAAGAGTCTATATCTTCTAAAATATCATTGTTAGTAGAATCTTTGAAATTGATTTTTTCTTTTAATTCTTTACAAGATATTTTTATTTGCTGTTTAGCTTTTTTATATACTTTGTTATTTAGCCACTTTGTTAAATCATATTCTTCGTTATCTTTTTCTTTAATTTGCATAGGTATTATAAAATTATCAACACGTAAAATGATATCTGCTAATTCTTTTTCTTCTTTAGTATCTGTTATATAAATTAAATTACTTTTTACCATTTCCTTGAAAAAGAATAAGTTTCCAAGAGATTCACAAAGTTTTTCTGATTTTGTCATTTAATCACCTCAACATCTATTATACCACCATAATTAGTCATTTTATGACTTATCTCACTAGGGCATAGCCCAAATGTGAGTTAGGATAAATCCTAAAACCTTAATCTTCTAAATTAAATGGCTCAACAAATTTAGCTTTATAATTTCTAGAGGTAGCAGTTCTATTTAATTTAATATAAATACCTTCTTGTTCTAATCTTTTGATATTACTATTTAATAATCTACCAAAACGAGAAGGGGTGATTAATAAATTTAGTTCTGCTACCAATTCAGCAGGCGTAAATACAATTTCTTTCTTTTTGATTACATATCTCATAAAAAGAGATAAATTAAAATCTAATTCGTTATTATCTTCACTTACTACTTCAAATATTAATTTATCATTTTTAATTAAATTAATATTCTGTTCTTCAAAATCTCTATTAACTATTTTTAAAGTATAAGTATTATCTTTATTATTAATTAAAGTTAATATACCATTCATATTACCATCTATACCAATACTACCTAATGTTTTACCTTCTTTATTTAGATGGTGCACTAAAAGAAAAGTTAAGTTATATTTCTTAGATAATTCTCTATATTTATCAAACATATTTTTCATGACATCATTATAATTATTAATATCTAAATCATAGCCATAATCAATGCCACACATAATATCAATTATTACTAATTTACCATTATATTTAGTAGCAAATTCTCTTATATCAAGTAATAGATCATCTCTTAAACATAATTTATGTTCTTCATCTCTTTCAAGAAAGAAAAATGAGTTAGGAGAAAACGCATAACCAGTTATGTCTAATCTTTCTTTAAGTTGTAAACTAGATAGTTCTGTGCTAATATATAAAACAGGAGTTGGATTTACTTTAAATCCTAAAAACTCTTTATTGTTAGTTAATGAATTTGCAAGTTGTAATGCAAGAAATGACTTACCAACTTTAGGTTCTGCAACTAAACAATATAATCCATTAGACTTCATTATCCCATCAATAATGTTGTCTTTTTTTATATCAGTTTTTAATTGTTCTATAGGTATCATTTTAAATCCATCCTTGTTATATTTTGTAAATAATTAATATTAATATTTAATTTGTTAACTACTTCACACATAGGTATTAAACCACATGGTAATTTATAACCTTTATTTTCTAAATCATTTATAATTTCTTTTCTTATTTTTAATGCTGAATTTCTTCCAAGATTAGTTAACTTCATTAAATCATTTAATGTGCACCATTGTTTTGCTAATAATTCTAATGTGTCATTTGCGGACATATATCAACCTCCTTTTTAAAATAATTTAAATAGAAATTATTATATACAATATTAGTATCAATTTTATCTATATCTAAAAGCATATTATATAAAACCTTTCTATCTTTTTGCTCTCCTGAACTATTACAACTAAAATTGTATTTTTTGTAAATATCATTTTCGCTCATATTAGTTAATTCGATTAAATCAAATATAGCTTCATTAATATAAGCATATAATTCAACCTCATCAACGTTATAAGCAAAGTATCTTATGTAATTATTTTGTTTTTTCAAATTATCAATCCTTCTTTCTTTTTATATATTTTTAACCTGTGAGTAGGTTAGACTAAAAAATTTAGTATTTCTTAAACTCCCGTACCAATAGGGTATAAACTAGGCACCACTTGTATTTATTTTACGAGTCGGCAGAATAGGGCACTTACAATATCCAACTCTATTTAATTGGCAAAGAACATTTGCAAGTTCCAAAATGGCATCAATTGTGCTAAAATAAAAAATTCCATTTTGGCTATTGCATCATCATGGTGGCATCATAGTTCCAAAAAGTCAAGTTAACATCAAATAAATTTAAAAAAATTTTTTTGACAAAATTTGATACTAATTGTTCCAAAATGGAAATTATATGTTATAATGAATATATACCAATGACTAGGAGGATAAGTCTATGGAAAAAAGAAAACCAATGGATATAACTATAGGTTCTAATATGAGTAAATTAAGAAAACAATTTAATTTAACTCAAAGAGAAATATGTTCTGTAGTGGGGGTAAATGCTTCAACTTATAAACATTATGAATTAGGAGATAGAATGGTACCTATTAGTGTATTACAAGACTTGGCTAAATTTTATAAAGTATCTACCAATTACTTTTTTGAAAATATGCCAGAATTATCTATGAAGGAATCTATAGAATTATCTAAATATGCAAATGAAGTAAGTAGTAGTACACAAAAATATATTGCTATAGATTTAAAAAATCCTACTAAAGGATTAGAAAAACTTGAAATGAAAATACAAGCAAGAGCAAGACTTAGAATTAAAAATTTAAGATTAGAAAATAATAAGTCTCAAAAAGAAATAGCAAAGTATTTAGAAGTTGATTTATCTACTTATAATAAATATGAAAAAGGTAGTAGAAAATTAAGTAATGAAGTAGTTAAGAAATTAGCTGAATATTACAATATATCAGTTAGTGATATAGTTGATTAATAAATAATGACATAATGACAGTAGAAATAGGTATAGGTTATATCTTACGTTAATGTCATGGCGTCATAATGGAGGATAAGGTATGAAAGAATTAGAAAAAAAGATAGTTAAGTTTGCGGAAGAACGAGATTGGTTACAATTTAATACGCCTGAAAATCTTGCTAAGTCAATTTCTATTGAATCCGGAGAATTATTGGAATGCTTTCAATGGAATAGTAATTATGATAAAGATGAACTTAAGTATGAAATAGCTGACGTGATGAATTATTGTATATTGCTATGTCATCAAATAGGAGTTGATCCTAAAAAAATAATACTTGATAAAATGGAAATATCTGCTAAAAAGTATCCTATAGAGAAATCAAAAGGAAAAAATACTAAATATAATAAATTATAGGAGGAAAGTATGGATTACGCAAAAGAACAATTAATAGAATTAGGAATTTCATTATCAACATTGGCGGTTAAGGGTACTGCAAGTACAATTCAAAAGAAAATTGGTGCCTCAAAAGCAAGAAAAGATGATAAAAAAACAATAGAATTATATGATGAAATAGTAAATGAATTAATTGAAGAAAGAGCTGAAGCTATAAGAATAGCACAATCATATAAAACAGAATTAGAAAAATATGAAATATCAGACAATGATATTGAACACTTAAATAAAACTATATCAACTGTCTTAGACATTATAAAAGATATGAGTCCTGAGATAGATATTGAATCATTTAAAAAATTTAAAGATTTAATTAGTGTTGATACTTTAAAATCTATGCAACTACTTGGATTTAATTATAAAAAAGCTATTGGTGAACCATTAACAGAATTATGTGCATCAAAAATATCAGCATTCAATAAAGATAATAATAAGGAAAAGGTGAAGTAATGTTAGTTTATGAGGGTGTAAAATCAGGTTTTATAAATGATGTCGATTTAAATTTGATTACAGATAAAATATTAAAAAGATTTAAAGAGGTATTTCATAGAAGTACTGGTGAATCAGAAGTTAATTCTTGGAGAGAGTCAATGCTTAGAATGAGAGGCGTACTTGCAGATAATGAGATACCAGATAATGCTGGCGTGGCTATAGAATTTAATATCCCACATACTTCAAATAGAATAGATTTTCTTTTATCAGGCTATGACAAAAATAAAAATAATTCTATTATTATAATCGAATTAAAACAGTGGACACATGCTGATGCTATTGAAGGGAAAGATGGTGTGGTTTCAACATTTACAGGAAGAGCATTAAGAGAAGTAACACATCCTTCTTATCAGGCTTGGAGTTATGCTAGTTTGATTAATAGTTATAATCAAGAAGTATATGATAGGAATGTGGGATTACACCCTTGTGCTTTCTTACACAATTATGATTTATCAGATAATGATCCAATTAAGAGTGAACAATATAGAGATTATATAAATGAAGCTCCTATGTTTGGTTCAAAAGATTTTGAAAAACTAAGAGAGTTTATTAAAAAATATGTTACTGAAGGTGATGACAAGGAAGGTTTATATATTATAGAAAATGGTAAAATAAAACCCTCTAAAATGCTACAAGATTCTTTTTCTTCAATATTAAAAGGCAATAAAGAATTTGTATTAATAGATGATCAAAAGATTGTATATGAAGAGGCATTAAGGATTGGAGTTAATGCTCATTTACACAATGAAAAAAGTGTATTAATTGTGGAAGGAGGTCCTGGTACCGGGAAGTCAGTATTAGCTATCAATCTATTAAAACAATTTTTAAATAGAGATCTAAATACATTTTATGTTACTAAAAATAGTGCACCAAGAGAGGTATTTAAGGCAAAATTAAAAATAGATAAAATGAGTGGCCTAAATAACTTATTTAAAGGTTCAGGATGCTTTTATGATTGTGAATCTAATGCATTTGATGTTTTAATAGTGGATGAGGCTCATAGATTAAATAAAAAATCTGGATTATTTTCAAATCTTGGCGAAAATCAAATTAAAGAAATAATTAATGCTAGTATGTTTTCTATATTTTTTATAGATGAAAATCAAAGGGTTACTTTAAAAGATAATGGTTCAATTGAAGAAATTAAAAAATATGCAAGATATTATAATGCGGGTATTCATAAGATGAATTTAAAAAGTCAATTTAGATGTGATGGCTCTGATGGTTATTTAGCATGGCTTGATAATATTCTAGAAATAAAAGAAACTGCTAATTTTAATTTAGATAGCAAATATGATTTTAAAGTGTTCGATGATCCAAATGAATTAAGAGAAGCTATTGAAGAAAAAAATAAAATAAATAATAAATCAAGGTTAGTTGCTGGTTATTGTTGGAACTGGGTAAGCGAAGGGAAAAATAAATCTGATATACATGATATTGTTATACCTGAATATGATTTTGGTATGAGTTGGAATCTTGGCAATTCAAACACTTGGGCAATAGATAAAGAGTCAATAAATGAAATAGGCTGTATTCATACCTGCCAAGGATTGGAATTTGATTATGTTGGAGTTATTGTTGGTGATGACTTAAGATATGAAAATGGGCATATTTTGACTGATTATACTAAAAGAGCAAAAACTGACCAGTCATTAAAAGGTATTAATAAAATAGCAAAAGAAAGAGGACTGGAAGAAGCAAAAAAAATAGCTGATGAAATAATAAAGAATACATATAAAACATTAATGACTAGAGGAATGAAAGGTTGTTATATTTATTGCACTGATAAAAACTTACAAGAGTATTTGAAAAGTAATATTATAAAGTAGGAGGAGTATGAAAAAAATATTTGAGTTTGTAAATAATAATGCTATAGTTGCATCACTAATAACTTTGTTTTTATCAACGATAATACAAATTATTTTTAGAAGGAGTGATAGGAAGTATAGCGAAAAACAAGAAAATAAAAAGAATCGTAGAAAAGAATTCCAAAATAAAGCTGAATTTATAATTGATAATAACATGTATGATGATGGAAAAATACCTCATATTCACTTATTTATGACAGATTTTAATACTAAAGTAATAAATAATAATGTTGAATTTTACTATTCAAAAGATGTACTTGATAAAAAGAAATATAGTCATTTGAATTTTTATCTTAAGAATATTGGCAATGTAGACATCAATCAATTGGATATATGTGCAACTACTCAAAGAAATACTATGTTGTGTGGGGTTGATGATATAAAATTTATTACTGAAAATAAATTAATAAATTATAATTATCTTTTTGATAGAAAAATAATGAAAGGATCAGCAGTAATGATTGATATTGCATATCCACCTAATAGTAAGATTTGTAATGCATTTAGTTGTGAATTAGCATTAATTTTTAAAGATTCGTATGGCAATTTATATGAACAACCTTTCTTTTTGCAGCAAGAAAATTTATATGAACCAAGAAGTATCACTTATAAAGAATATAATATTTATATCAAACCTGACACTGCAATAGAATGCTTCAAAAATCCATGGAAGTGGTGAGCTTTAGGTACACTTTTAGGTACACAAAACTATAAATTTCATTAAATTTAAGTAAATTTTAATAAACTTAAAAGTACACAAACCCTTATAAAATAAGGGCTTTAATATTTTATAAAATTAGTCAAATTAGAACCAGGTCGCCCCCTGAAGAGAGCAGCTATTTACGAAATATCAAAAAGACTTACCCATTTCACAATGATGTACTAAGTCTTTTTCTTCTACCTTACAAACTTGTAATATAAAATACATTAATATAATGATATAATAGAACTATAGAAAGAAGGAAATATAATATATGAAAAAGATAATGATAATTGAAGATGATACTATAATATCTAAAGAATTATATGAACTACTAGTAAATGCTGGCTATGAAGCATTAATACTAAAAGACTTCTCAAATGCCAAAGAAGAAATATTAAAAAGCAATATAGACCTAATCCTCTTAGATATAAATATACCATATCAAAATGGTGAGCAGTTACTTAAAGAAATAAGAAAAGAATCAAATATTCCCGTAATAATGGTAACCTCAAGAGCAAATGAAACCGATGAAATATTATCCATCTCTTATGGAGCAGACGATTACATAACCAAGCCTTATAGCCCAACCATTCTATTACTAAGAATACAAAATATCTTCAAAAGATTAGATAATAGTACTGAAGTACTAAAATATAAAGATTTAGAAGTCTCGCCATCACGAGGTACCTTATCTGGTAGTAACAAAGAATTAGAACTAACCAAAAATGAAATGCTAATCTTTCAGCACCTATTAAATAACCAAAATAGAATTGTATCACGAGATGAACTAATGACCATTCTTTGGAATAATGAAGAATACATAAATGATAATGCACTAACCGTAAATATAAGTAGATTAAGAAGTAAACTAGAAGGCTTTGGCTATCCAAATGCCATAGAAACAAGAAAAGGACAAGGATATATACTATTATGAAATTAACAAACTATCTAAAAGATAAAATAAGCATAATCATTATCACTATCATATCAATAATTCTAATAACCCTATTAGACATAGCCTTCAAAGTACCAAAGGGACTAATAATAGTAACCATAGTATTACTACTATTAACACTAATCATAGCCCTCCTAATATCATATTTCCAAAAAAGAACCTTCTATAACACACTCATAACCAATACCAAAAATCTAGATAAAAAATACCTAGTCCTAGAAACCTTATCCAAACCAACCACTTACGAAGAAGAACTAATATATAACACCTTATATGACATCAATAAATCAATGATTGAAAATGTCAGTAGTTACATAAATAGCACTAAAGACTTCAAAGACTATATTGAGATGTGGATACATGAAGTAAAAATACCAATATCAAGTCTAATCCTTATGACCCATAATCATAAAAACCAAGTACCAAAAGAATACATTGAAGAAATAAAAAGACTAGATAACTACATCGATCAAATCCTCTATTATGTAAGAAGTAACTATACCAGTGAAGACTTTATCTTCAAAAAAGTAAAACTAGAAAAAATAATCTCATCAGTAGCCCTTAAAAATAAAGATGACCTCTTAGAAAATAAAATTGACCTAATCGTCGACATAAAAAATACTGAAGTCTATACCGATACCAAATGGTTAGAATTCATTTTAAATCAAATTATCAATAACAGCATCAAATACAAAAAAGATATTCCAAGCTCCTATATCAAAATAAATGCTATAGAAGATAATAATCAAATAACCTTATTTATCAAAGATAACGGTATTGGCATACCAAAAAGTGATATCCCAAATGTTTTCAAAAAATCCTTTACCGGTACTAATGGCAGAGATAAAATCAAATAAACAGGCATGGGTCTATACATAGCCAAAAAATTATGTACCAAACTAGGTCATAAAATAGAGATAGAATCTGAAGAAAAAGAATATACCATTGTCAAAATAACCTTTGGTAAAAATAAACTTTATCACCCAGAAGACTAACCTTACAAAAAAGTAATATACTGTAATATTAAACTTACGACAAATATCCTATTATCTAGTATTATTAATTACGAAAGGAAGGAAAATAATATGGAAAATATACTAAAAATAGAAAATATTGAAAAATACTATGGAAGTAAATCAAGTTTAACCAAAGCCATAGATAACATATCATTTGAAGTAGAAAAAGGAGAATTTGTCGCTATCATGGGTTCTTCAGGTTCAGGAAAAACAACATTACTAAACTGCATATCCACAATTGATAAAGTAACCGCCGGACATATTTTTGTAGGAGAAACTGACATAACAAAACTAAAAGGAAATGATTTAAACAAGTTTAGAAGAGAAGACTTAGGCTTCATCTTTCAAGACTTCAATTTATTAGATACCTTAACAGCCTATGAAAATATAGCACTAGCCTTATCAATTCAAAATGTAAGTCCCAAAGAAATAGATAAAAGAATAAAAAAAGTAGCAAGAGAACTAGATATCGAATCAGTATTAAAAAAATATCCTTACCAAATGAGTGGAGGACAAAAACAAAGAGTAGCAGCAGCCCGTGCCATAATAACAAATCCATGCTTAGTACTCGCAGATGAACCAACTGGAGCCCTAGACTCTAAGTCATCAAAAATGCTTCTAGAAAAACTAACATACTTAAATAATGCTTTAGGAGCCACTATTCTAATGGTAACCCATGACGCTTATGCCGCAAGTTACGCTACTAGAATAATCTTCATAAAAGATGGTAAAATATATAACGAAATCCGTAAAGGAAATGATACCAGAAAAGAATTCTTTGATAAAATAATAGATGTCGTAACCTTACTAGGAGGAGACATAAATGATGCTCTTTAAATTGTCTATAAAAAACATAACCAAAAGTATTAAAGATTATGCCATCTATTTCTTTACTCTAGTACTAGGAGTAGCTATTTTCTATGTTTTCAATGCTATAGATAGTCAAACAGTAATGCTAAATGTATCATCGTCAACAAGTGAAATAATAAGACTAATGACCACCATTCTAGGAGGAGTAAGTGTCTTTGTCTCATTCATTCTAGGATTTCTAATCATCTATGCCAGCCGTTTTCTCATAAAAAGAAGAAACAAAGAATTTGGAATCTACTTAACCCTAGGAATGTCCAAAAGAAAAATATCACTAATCCTTTTCTTTGAAACTCTTATAATAGGAGTTATCTCTTTAGGAGTTGGCCTAGCCCTAGGAATAGTTTTATCACAACTAATGAGTATCTTAGTAGCCAATATGTTTGAAGCAGACCTAACAAAATTCCAGTTTACATTTTCATCTTCAGCAGCCCTAAAAACCTTATTATACTTTAGCATAATGTATCTAATAGTAATGATATTTAACACCATAATTGTAAACAAATGTAAACTAATAGACCTATTACATGGTAATAAAAAATCCGAAAAAGTAAAATTAAAAAATCCTATCATTTGCACTATAGTATTCATAATCGCGGTCATAGCACTATCATATGCTTACTATCTAGTAACAGATGGATTTGGTACTTCACCACTTATGAATACTATAAGTGGGATATTAATACCAATAGCCCTAGGATGCGTATCAACATTTCTAATATTTTGGTCACTATCAGGCCTAATACTAAAGATAGTAATGCATCTAAAAAAATACTACTACAAAGGACTAAATAGTTTTACCGTTCGTCAAATAAGTAGCAAAATAAATACCACTGTCTTTTCAATGACAATAATATGCCTAATGTTATTCTTTACCATATGTATCTTTTCCTCAGCATTATCTATAAAGAACTCCTTATCAGGTAATCTAAAAGATTTAGCCCCTGTTGATATTCAGTTCTCAAAATTACAAGAACCATTATCTAAAGAAGAACAAGAAAACTTTTCAAAAGACATAATAGAGGATTATAACACCACTGTCAAAGATACCTTACAAAGATTAGATGTATACAAGTATCTAAAAGAAGTAGTAGATATAAATACATATAGAGTAGAAGAAATAACTCTAAAAGATTCTTTTGGAGACCAAATAGAACAAATAGGAAAAGATTATCCATTACTAGCATATCAAGATAAAGAAGCACTAATAAAATTAAGTGACTACAATCGTTTAGCAAAACTATATAACCAAAAAGAATTAACTCTGAAAGATAATGAATATGTAATTATAGCCAATTATAAGATGATGGCGGATATTAGAAATATATCCCTAAAAAATAATACCAAACTAACTATAAATGGTAAAGACTACTATCCAAAATATCAAGAATGTCAAGATGGCATTATCGAACTAAGTGGAAGTGCTACTAATACAGGAGTAATAATATTACCAGATAATGCCTTAGAAGGTATTCATCCATATAAAAATATTTTAGCAGCTAACTATCAAGCAGACACTAAAGAAGAAAAAGAAAATGTTGAAGATATAGTTAGTACTATAATAAATAACCATTTTAACAAAGATACCTTATTATCATATAATACTAAAATAGATATCTATGCATCATCCGTAGGACTAGGAGCCATGGTAACATTTGTAGGACTATATCTAGGAATAATTTTCTTAATATCAAGTGCGGCCATCTTAGCCTTAAAAGAATTATCAGAAAGTACTGATAATAAAGAAAGATTTAATATGTTAAGAAAAATAGGAACCGATGAAAAAATGATAAACAAAGCCTTATTTAATCAGATAGCAGTATTCTTCCTATTCCCATTATTACTAGCTATAATTCACTCAATATTTGGAATAGAGTTTGCTAACTATATCTTAAAAACAATGGGAACAGAATCATTACTATCATCAATAATATTAACAGCAGTATTTCTAGTAGTAATCTATGGAGGATATTTCTTAGTAACATACTACTGTAGTAAAACCATAATAAAGGAGAGATAAGATGAGCTATTTAGTATCAATAAAAGCAGCTTTAATAATCTTTCCTTTTTTAGCCTTATTAATAACATTACCATATATAATATATGAATATCATCATTATGGATCAGTAAACAAATTAAGAACTTTAATAATATATTCCTTTATCTTATATCTAATGACAATCTACTTTTTAGTAATATTACCTCTTCCAACCAAAGAAGAAGTGATCAAAATGAAAGTGATTAATCCTCAGTTAATTCCATTAACATTCATAAAAGATATAGTAGAGGACCTAATAGAATTAAAACAAATAAACATTCTAAAAATAATAACTATACCTAGTATATATACTGTTATCTTTAATATAATAATGTTTATGCCATTAGGAGTATATTTAAGATACTACTATAAATGTTCATTAAAGAAAACAATAATTATAAGCCTCTTAATATCACTATTCTTTGAATTAACTCAGTTAACAGGACTATATTATATCTATCCTAGAGCATATCGTAATTTTGATGTGGATGACTTATTAATAAACACACTAGGAGGTCTTCTGGGATATTTAATAATAAGTCCTATCCAAAAACATTTACCAACAAGAGAAGATATCGATACCAAATCATTAAAAGAAGGACAAAAAGTATCTTCCTTAAGAAGAATAACACTCTTTCTAGGAGATATCTTTATCTATCTACTAATGATAATACTAGTATCATTTTTAATAAATAATAAATATATAAATCTTTCACTAGCAATTCTTTACTTTATTATCATTCCATATTTTAACCATAACCAAACTATCTTTGGAAAAATAATAAATGTATCATTAGAAGTACCAGATAAGAGATTACTTAGAATAACTTTAAGAAATATCTTTATCTATATATATTACTATGGAATATTTTCACTAGTGGTAGATTTAGAAATGTTATTAGCTAAAAATATACCTAACTATTTATCAGTAATAATAGGATTAAATACATTTTTAATATTTATAATTTTCTATATATATAGTTTTATAAAAATATTAAAAAATAAGCAATTACTATATGATAAAGTATTAAATATAAAGTATGTAAGTACTATAAAAGTAAATAATGTAGATTAATATAGTCTATGTTATTTTTTTCTTTATCCTCTTAAGTCTAGGTCTTAAGAGGTAATTTAGAGCCTATTATATAGTCTCTAAATTAAAAATATTTGTGTTGTATTATATATAAGCCATAACTAATTAAATACAAAATGTCAAAATACTGTAAAAATAACCAAATATAACATATAAATTATTAAAATTATGATATACTTAAATTAATGATAGAGGTGATATAATACCTAGTTGGTCAGTACATTTAGCAGTAGCAAAAGAAGTTAATAAAAAATTAAATTTAAATAAAGATTTATTTTACTATGGTAATTTAATACCAGATGTAGATAAAGGAACTATTATTAATCGTTATACAGCACATTTTTATGATAATATTCCTTTTCCATCTTGTCCTAAAGAAAAAATGATAAATATAAACAAATTTTTAAATACATATAAAAATGAACTTAATAATGATTTAATATTAGGATATTATTCCCATTTATTAACAGATACTTATTTTAATAATGTTGTATATACCAAGTGTTGGGTACAAGATATAAATAACAACATAATAGGAATAAAATTTAAAAATAACAAAATAAAATACATTGATATTGAAGATAAAAAGAAGCAGAAGAGAAAATATAAACATAAAGATTTTGAATTATATGGTAAATATTTATATCAAGATGGTCTAGTAGATATACCTAAAGATATAAATATAGTAATGTCAAACATTGATAAACTAATACCAAAATTCTTAAATAAAGAGCTTATAAATCATAGGTTTAATTATCTACAAAATGAATTTTCAAATTTTAATAAGTTAAGTTTATTAGAAAGAAAATTTAAACATAGATATTGTCTTTTTACAAAGGAAGAATTAGATATAATCTTTAATGATTGTGTTAATTATATAATAAAAGAAATTACTAAGTTAGGAGATAATAAAAATGACTAAAGAAGAATATACTAGTAAATTAAAAAAAATATTTAAGTTTAGCAGTACTTCAAGAATACTATTTGAAAACCAAATAAATAATTATTATGATGCACAAAAAGGGTACAAACTTACAAAACATAATTATGAAGTAGGTGATATGGTAAAACTTAAGAAACATCAATTTATGAGAGGAGAAGGTGCTCTAAGTGACCTTAATGATGACAAATTAAAGTTTATATCTGAAAATGGCTTTATATCACCAGATTTTTTAGGAGATTTTAACTTAAAAAAGAAAACACCTCTAACAGTACCTGTTTGGAATATTCAAAAAGATATATTATTAAAAGATTATATCAATTTATATAGCGGAGCAACATTTTTATATACAATAAAAAGTGAAAACTATAAGAAATATACTTGTCTTGTTCCATATAAAAAGTTAGAAGAAAAAATAGAAGAACTAAGAAATAAAGATTATTGGATGTGGAGATGTGAAGAAACAAAAGAAATAAGGTTTCTTCCTAGTTTAGCAAGAGATAATATTCAGTTAGGCTTTATAATGAACTTAGATGATGAATACGGTAGAAGCATTGCACAAAATGATATTTTTAATCTTTCTTTCGATAAGGCAGTACTAAAGCATTTTATTTCTAAAACATTTATTAAAGGCTTTATATATGCAGATAGAGATGATTTTACTACTAATAGAGAAAGTGCGATAATATTTGGTATTCCATCTTGTTTTATTGAAGGCTTACTAGTAGGTAGAAAGTATGAAAAAGATAATGAAATGTTAGAAAAATTAAAAAACTACTTTCCTAATTGCTATATATGTAACTTAGATGGTAAAGTAATAAGAAAATAATAAAAATATATTGAAATGGAGTGATACAATGGGATTATTTAATCGTAATATAGAAAATAAAATTACTGAAAAAACTTATGAAGAAAATGGGTATGTTATTGGAATGAATAGCCATATAATATATCATGTTCCAAAAATACAATTAGGTTCATCATATGTTCTTCCTAATGGAACAACAGGTTTGAAAGAAACGGCAATATCAGAAATGCGTGTTTCAAAACCACAACAAATCATTGTTCCTGGTACATTTAAAAAATTTAATGTTCAGTTTATCAATTTTGAAAATTTAAAAGAAATAAAATTACAAGAAGGAGTAGAAGAAGTTAAATGCACATTTGATGCAAATAAAAATGCAATCAATATAACATTGCCTACAACTATTAAAAAAATTGGAAGAAACAATTATCCAGTAGTTCAACATTTAAATTTACCAAATGGAGTTACTGAAATAGAACCACTTTTTGCTTCACACGATACTAATTTATTATCAGTTAATATTCCTGGTACGATTAAAGTAATTCCGCAAGGAGCATTTAATCAATGTAAGAATTTAGAAAAAATAGTATTCAATGAAGGAGTTAAAACTTCGGAAAAAAATGTTTTTCGTGGAACTAATAATCTTTATGCATTAGAAATACCAAGTACTTATAATGGTAACATTGATTTACCTATGGAAGCAAGAGCAGGTTCTAATATTCGAGGAAATAGTAAATATGACGGAAAAAGATTTGAAGAAGAAAAAAATAGCATACTAAAGATTAAAATTAAACGTGGACCAAAAGAATTTGAGTTTAATATCAGACGTGGTGAAGAGCCAAGTATAAATATAATGCAGAATAGGATTCAAATTAAATGCAAATCTCAACAACAAGCAATCTATATTGATTGCGACAATTTAAAACAAGGAATATATAATGTTGAAAATGGAGTTCTTACGACTCATAAACAAACATTTACTCAGTCAAGCCCGCCTCAACAAATGACTTATCAGACACAGCAAAAACAAACCACAAATCAATCACAGCAACAAAAAGAAATTACCAATAAATTAGAATTAATTTTCCAAAAAGCAGTAGCGGATAATTTAGATGAGGAAGATTTTAAATTTGCCGGAATATATGGAGAAGACAGAAATAAAGTCATAAAATATATGTGGGAGATGTTTTCAAAACAAGCATCACTTAATATAGTTAGAACAGATAATAATAATATCGATAGAATATTTACTGAGGCTATAAGAATGTTAGAAGAAGAAAAAAAAGCAGCAGAACAAGCAGATTTAGGTCATAGTGGAAGAGGAAGATAAAAGTATTTTTATACATAAAAATAATCAAAATAGATAAAAAAGAAAGCAATAATATCAAGGAACTGCTACAAAATAGTAATAGATAGATGAAAAGAGAACAATAAAGTGGAGGAGGTGTCTATGATTAAACTAAGTAAAAAAGAAGCAGAAGACTATCTAATAAAAATATTTGATTTTATTGAAAATGGAGATTCAAAGTTTAATGGTCATCCTGGATTATATTTTTTTCATACAAAAACAGAATTAAAAGAAAAGATAAATGAACTATTAAGTGAAAATGAATATGATGAATTTGATATTTATTATATAACTTCATTATTAATAAAATTTATGTTGGGTAGATATGATTCACATACTAAAGTAAGCTTCAAAGATAATATATACATACCAATAGATTTTACAGTAGAAGAAAATAGTCTTTATATTACAAAAATCACACCAATTTATAAAAAATTAATAGGTTGTAAGTTATTAAAAATAAATAATATAGATATACAAAGAATATTATGTGAATTAGAAGAGATTATTTGTTATTCAACAAAAGAACATTTATCAGTAATGATTCAGTCATTTTTATCTGATGTAAATGTTTTAAAATCATTACCAAGTATTGAAAATAATACTAAAGAATTTACCTATACTATTTTAAATGATAATAATGAAACAGAAAATATTACTTTTAATATAAATAATTTACCAGAATTTTATAGTGTACAATTTCCAGAAAATTACTCTACAGAAGTTATTAATGATTGCTGTATTATCCACTATAACTCTTGTAGAGATAAAGATAAAATGGAACAACTAATTTCAAAATTAAAAGAAGAAAACAATATAAAAAATTATATAATTGACTTAAGATATAATGGTGGTGGTAGTTCATCAGTAATAAAGCCATTAATAAATTTTCTTAAAGATAAAAATATTGTAGCATTAGTAAATGAATATGTTTTTTCTAGTGGTCGTATGGCATTAGTAGAACTAAAGAAAATAGGAGCCTATATAATAGGAACAGATATAGGAACAAGTTTAAATTGTTTCGGGAATTGTCCTAGTAATTTAGATATAGATAAATTAAATCTAATAGTAACTAGTAGTTCTACATATTGGTATTATGATAAAGAATTATCACTTACTGGTTATGAAAAAGATGAATTTAATACCTATTTCAATAATAAAAAAGAATTACTTGAGCCAGTATTATTACATCCAGATAAATATGTATATTTAATTAAAGAGGATATTATAAATAAATATGATAAACAAATGGCTGAAGCAGTTAATTATTTTAAAAAATTTAGAGATATAAATAGAATAGGGAGAAAATAAAAGTGAAGAAAGAAGATTATATAAAAATAGTTGATGAAAAATTATCTGATAGTTCTAAAAAAATAATGATAGAACAAATAAATAAATTTTATGAAGCAAAATCATATAAACTTGATAAACATAAATATGAAGTAGGTGATGATGTTAAATTATTAAAAGGAACCCTGTTACATGGAACATATAAGAATATTGATGGTTTAATATCAATCGTAAATGATGGTCTAATATCAAACATATTTACTGATAGTAGATTGTCAAAATATTTAGGTACCATTGGAGTATGGAATTTAAATCAAGATTATTTATTAAAAGATTATATAAATTATTATTCTGGAGGAACAATTTTATATAATGGAATTTTTAAAAATGGTATAGATACACAAGAAATAAAAACATCAGTAATTCCTTATGATCAAATGAATAATATTATTAAAATAACAAATAGCATTGATTGCCACATGTGGGTGTTGGAGCAGACCAAAGAAGCAAGATTTATGCCAAGTTTAGTACAAGATAGAATTCAAATAGGAATTATTTTTAATGGAAATAACAAAAACATTAAAAGTTTGCTAAAAGGAGATATTCTAAATAGTGATACAATTAATGATAACGATGTTAAGGACTTTATTAATCCTAATTACTATGAAAAATTTATTAAAGATAGAAAAAATAAAGATGATTTTTTTACTAATCGTGAAAGCGCTATTCTGTTTGGAATACCATCAAATTTAATCGAAGGTATTTTAGTTGGAAGAAAATATGAAAATAATAATAATATTTTGAAAGAAATAAAGATTCTATTACCCAATTGTTATATATGTAATCTAGATGGTAAAGTAATAAGAAAATAATATATATTCGGAGTCAAAAGATAATTTTCTAGAAGAATTAGAAAAAGTAATTAAAGATTAGTCATAGAAAAGTTAATGATTTAAAAATGACTTTATATTTCTAAACAATTATAAAAAGCAAAAAGTCCGGTTTTCTCATAAAAAGTCCGGTTATAAGTGGACTTTTCTACTATTATTTATAAAAGCATACCTTTGAATAAAAAAATTATTTGACAAATGGTAAGTTCTCATTGTAAAAACATGTTTATAAAAAACGTGCATTTACAATGATAATTCAGACCATAAATTAAATATCAAAAAGATACTAAGAAAATAAAATTAGATTTTTTACTAGAAGTCTTAGATAATAAATCACTTAATCCAGAAGTATATGACAATAAAGTAATAATAAAAATAAAAGAATCATTTTATATATTAAGAAATCATAATTACATGGATAAATTTTATGAATGTTTAAAAAAACACAATTTATATGAAGAATGCTGTGAATATTCATCTGATTATTATAATTATGCTTTTAAAGAGCGGTGTAAAATACATAATATTAATTTAAAAGTTTAAAAAAATCAAAGAATTTTGACTTAATGTTAAGATTCTTTTTCAGTTTATAAAAAATACCTAATATCATAACATAATAGAATAAAATAGTATCTTTTTCTTCTAGTCAAGTTAACCAAATTAACATTATTTACATATACTACTTTGAAGGTGATAACTATGAATAATAATGAAGATAGAGCGGTCCGTAAAGTAGTGATTGATCCAGGTCACGGTGGTACGGATTCTGGTGCTACAGGCAATAATTTATTAGAAAAAGACTATAATCTATTAATATCCAAATACATGTATGATAGATTTAAAGAGTTAGGAATACCAGTAGCTATAACTAGAGACTCAGATACCACATTATCTCCAACTGATAGAGTAAATACTATTTTAAATAAGTTTGGTAATTCCTCTGATGTTATACTAATATCAAACCATGTTAATTCAGGAGGTGCGAAAGGTAAGAATGTAGGCAAAGTGTAAAAGTGTCTTGTTTGCCTTTAAAATAAAAGAATTTTGGCTTAATGCTAAAGTTCTTTTTTATGCGCAATTGAATGAGATTTATAAATTAAAAATATTTTGAATTGCAATAAATTTATAAAATGTTAAATATTTTAATCAATAGTTAAATTATATTCCGTATGTTTAAGCATAATTATATAACATTTTTATAATCTTTAAGCACAAAAAACGCAAGTTAACTTGACAAAATAGCAAACTAATGATATTATTAATTTGTAAGAGAAAGGTGTTTAATATGAATATAGGCGAGAAAATAGAAAAAGTTTTAGAAAATTGTAATATGTCACAACGTGATTTAGCTAATAGAATTGGTGTTGATGAATCGATTGTATCACGAATAATTAAAGGAGAAAGAATTCCAAAATCGGATGTTCTTGCAAATATTGCTACGGCTTTACACACGACTTCAGATTATTTATTAGGAATAGAGAATGATGAGTTTGATAGTAGTAAATTAGTAAGGTTGATTGCAAGAAACTCTTCAAAAATGAGTGATGCAGATAAGAAAGCACTGATTAACGCATTATTTGAGGAGGAGTAATATGTCAATAAGATTATCAGATGAACGATGTGAGGAAATAAAACAAGAAGTTGTAAATTTGTTTGAAAGATATAATATTAACTGTGTTCCTATAAGTGGCTTTGAAATAGCTAGTAAAATGGGAATTAAAGTTATGCCATATTCATCAAAGGCAGGTGAAGCGAAAAAGTTATGTCTTAAAGAAAGTGAAGATGGGTTTTCGATTAGAAGAGGAAGTAAGTGGTATATTTTCTATAATGATGATAAACAATTTGGTAGAATTAATAATACAATGCTTCATGAGATAGGACATATAGTATTGGATCATACCGAGGATAGTGAATTGGCAGAGAAAGAAGTTAAATTTTTTGCTAAGTATGCACTTGTACCACCGGTACTTGTTCATAAATTAAAACTTACCAGTCCAGAAAAAATTTCTGAAACATTTGATGTAAGCTATGAAGCAGCATATTATGCGTTAGTTTATTATAATAAATGGTTACATTATAGTGGAAAATACTATAAGCCATATGAAGAACAATTATTAGCATTATTTAGTGAAAATACATTAAGTTTAGTTTAGAATATATTGGCAGTTTGGTTGACGTAAGGCCAAAAAAAAGAGGCATTTGCACACCCCATGAACAAATATAATATTGCCCGACAACAATATTATAGCACATGTTTTAAAAAGTTGCAAAAGAAATGCCTCGAGAAAGAGGTGAAATAAATGGTTAATTATTACTTAAATCTTAATGCACAATCAAATGGTGATCATGAAGTACATAAAGAATCATGCTATTATTACTATATGTATAAATCTGGTTACAATTTTGAACTGTTAGGTGCATTTAGTAATGAGCTGGAAGCAGTTAGATATGCTAGAATTAAACATCCAACTTTTAAGATTGATGGATGTGCGTATTGTTGTCCAGCTGCTCATAGGAGCTAATTTATATAGTTTGTGAAAGGAGATTGTAATTGAAAAAGATGTTTTTTGAATTACTAACTTCTCCTTTAACTATATCAGATAATTATTTTGTAAATTATATTATTATAGGATTAATAGGGTTTGTTGCATTTAAGGTAGCTTTCAAAATAGTTGGGGATATTGGTTTGTTTGGAGAAGTTGGATCTATATTGCATTGGATAATCAGATTTGTGGTTTTCTTCTTACTTTGGTTTGTTTGTTGCATAGTTACGAAAATTACTAAATTTATTATCAGTCATATAGTTGTAATATCGGTTTTATGTTGTAGTTTTATTATGGTCAGTTTTGTTGCTGGAATTATTCGTAATCATTTTGTAAGAGATTAATAAAAAAATTAGGAAATTAAAAAATTAGTTGTTTTGCAAATTTAATAGGGAGATATCAATAATATGTTATCTCTTTTTTATTCAATCTTATATTTTTTTATAATTTTAAATGTTACTATGTAAAATTGTAAAAAAAATTAAAATTTATATGGCGTTTTGGCGTTTAATATGTTATACTATATATGTAGATGGTGATAAACATGGAAGATATTAGAATTAGTATTAGACTAACAAAAGAGGAACATATGAAATTCAAATTAATTGCTGTTAAGCAGCAATTATCAATGCAAGAATTATTGAAACAATATGTTTTAAAAGAAATAAAAAAGGAGGATAAAAACAATGAGAAAAAGAATTAAAGCATTATCTTTATTTTCAAATGTTGGCATTGCTGAAACATATTTAAATGAAATTGGAATAGATGTTGTTATAGCAAATGAAATAAATGAAACTAGAGCAAAATTTTATTCACATTTATACCCAGAGGTTAATATGATAGTCGGTGACATTACTGATAAAAAAATAAAAGAAATGATTATTGTTGAAGGTAAAGAAAAAAATGTTGATTTAATAATGGCAACTCCGCCTTGCCAAGGAATGAGTACTGCTGGCAAGCATGATAAAAATGATGAAAGAAATATGTTAATTAAATATGCTGTTGAAATAGTAAAAAAAATAAAACCTAAATTTGCATTTTTTGAAAATGTTCCCGAGCAATTAACAACAAACATAAATTATAGAGGTAAAAATATTTTGATTCCTGATTATATAAAAAGTGAATTAGATGAATTGTATAATTTTAATAATAGTCATATAATAAATGCCGCTGATTATGGTGTTCCTCAAATGCGTGAACGAGCTATATTTTTACTGGTCAGAAAAGATCAAAATATTATTTGGAAATTTCCCGCAAAAAAAGAAAAGCCTATAACTTTATTAGAAGCCATAGGCAGTTTACCATCACTTGATCCTGAATTATATGATTTGACACATGAGGAGCAAATGAAAATATTTCCTGATTATGAAAAAAAGAAATTAGAGGGTTTAAAAATATCAAAATGGCATTATCCTCCTAAACATATATATAGACAAGTTTTTAGTTTGATGCATACACCCAGCGGAGAAACTGCATTTAATAATATAGATAAATTCAAACCTAAGAAAAAAGATGGAACGTTTACAAAAGGGTTTAAGAATACTTACAAAAGACAATCATGGGATAAACCAGCATATACAGTAACTATGTACAATAGAACTATTGGCTCACAAAATAATGTTCATCCTGGTAGATATATTGGGAAGGATTCAGATGGCTATGATTTATATTCGGATGCTAGAGTTTTATCTATTTATGAATTAATGATTATAACTTCTTTACCACACAATTGGAACATACCAGAGTGGGCTTCTGAACATCTTATAAGACAAGTAATTGGAGAAGGAATACCACCTTTACTGGTAAAAAAAATAATGATGGAGTTAGTGAATTTATATGACTAGACTAAAAGGATTGTCATTATTTGCAAATGTTGGAATTGCAGAAACCTATTTAAAATCGTGCAATATAGATATTGTAGTTGCAAATGAAATAAATGAAACTAGAGCAAAATTTTATTCACATCTATATCCAGAGGTTAATATGATAGTCGGTGATATTACTGATAGTTCAATTTTTGATATTATTGTTAAAGAATCAAATAAAAAAAATGTAGATTTTTTAATCGCAACACCACCTTGTCAAGGAATGAGCCTTGCTGGTAAAAGAAATACATATGATGAAAGAAATCAATTGATTTTTTATGCGGTTGAAATGATTAAAAAATTAAAGCCTAAGTATGTTATGCTTGAAAATGTTCCTCAACTACTAAAAACTAAAATAATAATCAACAATGAGATATTAACAATTCCTAATTATATAGTCAGAGAATTAAAGAATGATTATAACTTTGCTGATCAAAGTATTGTTAGTGCAATGGATTATGAAGTTCCCCAAATGAGAAAGAGAAATATATTTCTTTTATCAAGAAAAGATATGAAATATGTTTGGCAAATGCCACTAAAGAAAAAAATAATAACATTAAAAGAGGCAATAGGCGATTTGCCATCGGTTGATCCATTATTAAAAGAAGGACTAAGAGAAACACTTGAGATATTTCCACAATATGAATTAAAAAGAATTGAGGCTGAAAAAATTTCAAAATTTCATCATCCACCAGTACACGCAAAAAAACATGTCATTGCAATGATGCATACGCCAAGTGGAGAAACTGCATTTAATAATGAAAAATATTATCCAAAAAAAGACAATGGAGACCGCGTAAATGGACATAACAACACTTATCGACGATATGATTGGAATAAACCTGCTCGAACAATAACTCAAAATAATGGAGTTATATCCTCACTATGTTGCGTTCATCCTGGGAGATATATTGGAAAAGATTCGGATGGTTATGATTTATATTCAGATGCAAGATGTTTAACAATATATGAATTATTAATTGTTTTTTCTCTTCCAAAAGATTGGAATATACCAGAATGGGCAGATGACAGATTAATAAGACAAGTAATAGGAGAAGGAATTCCACCAATGCTTGTAAAAAATATTGTAATTGAATTAATGAGCCAAATAAATAGAAACGGATAACCCGTTTCTATTTATAGTATTTTGTATAAAGTTCACCAAAAGAAATATCTAAACCAACATTTTTTAACTCTTTTTCTTTTAAATCATACAATTTTTTTACTAATTCTAGTCTTGTCTTTTCATCTCCTAAATGTATTGCAGAGTGGCATATTGGACATATTGAAACAATGTTTTCAATTCTATCTATATTAATACTAAAGTCTTTTTGGGCTGACATTGGTATAAGGTGATGTGCTTCCATGTATTGCTTTCCAAGTTTAGAAGTAAAAGTAATATGTTCTTTATTTCCTAAACAGGTATAGTTTGCTAAATCTAAAGCAGTTTTAGAAATACGTGCATTTGTTTTATATCTTAAAGTGTTTCCTTTTTTATACGGCATTGGAGTTCTATTATTTTGCTTTTTAAATTTATCGCTATTTATATCATAGGCAAATGAAACTATAACTTTATCTTGATCAATATCACTAAATAAAGGAATTTCTAATCCAAAATCGTCATCTTCAATTTCAATATCTTCTTTTAAGGTTAATATTAAATCCGGTTCTTTATTATAAATTGACATTTTCTTGATTCTGTCAAGATATTTTTCTTTTATGTTGTCTACTAAAAAGTAGGTATTATTTATTTCTTTAACTATTTCTAATTCTTTTAACAATACAGTAAACTTTACATCACCATATTTATTTGCTCTTTCTATTGGAATTTCACGATCTTTGTTGTTAGATTTACTAAGTTCAATAATTGCATCGTTATAATTTATCTGTAAATCATGAGTTACATAAAGTAAATAAGCCAGCCCCTTTCTTGATATTCCATTTAAATCAACTATAGATTTCAAAAAAAGTTTTGGTGCATCAACATCAGAATCGCTAGTTTTAATTGCGGTATTATTTCTTCCAAAAGAGTTATTAAATATTGAGTTCATCAGTATATCTATTTGAATTTCATTATTATTTTGCAAATATGCATTATAAAATTTTATTCCACTATCTGTTATATGAGCACATCTTTTATCGTAGTTGTAGTAAACAAGCCCAAAATATCGTGTTAGTTCAGGTTGTTTTACCAAGTATGCTTCATCTTGAGCACCCTCACTCAAATCTGGTAATAATCTTTGTATTTCTTTTTTAAAAGTTTGATTTTTATACCATACCTCACCATTTTTATAGGAATTATAATATAATTGAAGAGATGCATAAAAAACATCTTTTCTCCCTGTTTGTTTTGGCATTATTAAATTGTTTTTCACATTTTCACCTCACACAAATATTATAACATATTTTTGAATAGTATTATTATATTTCTACTATAGTAATAATATGACAGAGAGATTTTTTGAGAGCTTATTTAAGAATTTTTATTGAATATTAGTATAAGTAGTGAATTGTATTATGAAATCATATGGCATTTCACTATGTTTGTTGATATTATAACAAAGTATGATATTCTTTTTATAAAAAATAATTTTTTTATTATATTATCTTTTTGATTTACTTAATAATGTCATTTTGATTTACATAATAATGTTCTCTTTTTTGACATTGACTTCTAATTTATTTGCGATATAATGATTATAATATTGCAATAGTCTTAAGATGTGAGCTATTTGATACTAAAATACTATATTCAATTTATGAGTATAGTATTTTTTTGTAAGGAGGAATTGTTATTTAAAATTATATAAATAAAAAGTATGTACCAAGAAATTATAAAAAAATAAATAATTAAGGTACCTAAAAAAGTTGGTTTATGTGTGAAAAGAGGTTCATAATTAGCAATTTTGTTAATCTAAAAGCATGTCATTTGTATAACCATTTGTGTGTCTAACTGCTATTTTTGATACAAAATTTGCTATTTTTAGTTAACCCAATAGTATGACATTTATTTTAATGTATGACAAAGTAGTCTTTCACAATCTCTTTAAAATAGGGCTAAACTTCCAACTGGGAAGTTGTTTGTCAGCCATCGTTATCCTGCTAAAAATAAACACACGGAATATTTAGAAAATTAGAGAATTAAAGTCATAAGTTATGTACCCAATTTTATATAAAAACAATAAAAAAATTTATTAAGGAGGAGTGATTTATAAGATGTAAAAGTAATATAAATTTAAGTTTTAGGAATATATTTAAGTATGAAACCAAAAGGGGTAGGTTGGTATGATAATAACTGAAACTTTTAAAAATGGTGGTAAAGATATATCAACTTTATTACAAGAATATGTATGTTTAATACTTAAATATAAAGAAGAAAATAACGAAATAAATGACACAAATGATGGTAAGGGAGTTATAATGGAAACGGCAAACAAGATGCTATATAATAGAAAGGAGAACAATGTATAGCACAGTAAAACCACCATCATTTTATAATGTAGGAATATACATAAGATTATCGCAAGAGGATGAGGATAAAGCACATAAAAGAGAGTCTAAAAGTGAGAGTGTATTAAATCAAAGAAGTTTGATTATGAATTATTTAAGGGATAATGGATTTGTTTTAACTGATGAGTATGTTGATGATGGATATTCAGGTACTAACTTTGATAGACCAGCATTTAAAAGGTTACTTGAAGACATAGAAAATGGAAAAATAAATTGTGTCATAACTAAAGATTTATCAAGATTAGGTAGAGATTATATTAAGTGCGGTTATTATATAGAACAATACTTTCCATTAAAAAAAGTTAGATATATTTCTATACTAGATAATGTAGATACTTTTCTAGATTCTGCAAATAATGATATAGCACCTTTTAAAGCTTTATTTAATGATATGACTAGTAAAGATACATCAAAGAAAATAAAATCAATATTAAGAGATAAAAAAGTGAAAGGTAAGTTTATAGGTAGTAAACCAAGTTTTGGGTATATGAGAGATCCACTTGATAAAGGACATCTAGTGCCAAACCCAGATACAGCATGGATAGTAAAAAGAATATTTAATGAAGTATCAAAAGGAGATAAAATATCAGATATAATTGAAAGATTAAATAATGAAAATATTCCAACACCAAGTGCATATAAGCAAATAAAAAAATCCAAAAGACAAATAAATGGATATATCTGGACTTGTAGTACGATTAATAAAATATTAAAGAATAGAATGTATACTGGTGATATGATTCAAAATGTCCAAACAAAATTAAACTATAAGTCACAAAAGAGAATATGTCTTTCTAGTGAATATTGGATAATTGTAGAAAATACTCATGAGCCATTAGTAGATAGAGTAGTATTTAATCAAATACAGACAAGTGCTAACAGAACTAGAACAATTAAATTAAATCGCCCACAGAGGCTATTAGAGGGATTACTTTATTGCAAAGAGTGTGGTAATAAGCTAACGGTTAGTTATAGAGAAAAACGCAATTACTGGTCTATAAATTGCAACAAATATTCTAGAAGTCCAAGACAAAGATTATGTGAACCACACTTTTCAGAGTATAATAGTTTTGAAAAGGTAGTTTTAAATCAAATTAAAAAAACTTGTAAAAAGTATATAGAAAAAGTTGATATTGATAGTTTAGTAACTAATGTAAAAAGTGAGAATGATGACAAGGAAAACTTAATTATAGAAAAACAAAAATTTGAAAATAATATCAAAGAACTACAACTAAAAATAGATGCTTTATATGAAGATAAATATAATGGGATAATCTCAGTTGATACTTATACAAGACTATCCTCTAACACAGAAAATCTAATAAGAACATATAACTCTAGAATAAAAGAATTAGAAAATTCTATTAATGAAGTTCCTAAAAAACATAATGATGAAGAAATAAAACAAAAAATCAAAGAACTAATTAGTATGAAAAAACCTACTAGAGAATTATTATTTATACTAGTAGATAAAATAATTGTTGATAAAGATAAAAATGTAGAAATAATATATAATTTCAATGTATAAAATTATGATCTAGGTTTTATACTATAATATTTATTAAAAATTATAATACAAATAATACTGTGTAATATAAAAATGTATATAGACATTAATAGTTTAATCATATATTTGGCCGATTAATACCAAAATTGCAATAATTATGCTATAATTATATTGAGGTGATAACTATGGCAGTGCCAGAATTTCAAAGTTTTATATTACCAGTTCTTCAATTATTTAGTGATAATAATATGCATACTACAAATGAATGTATGAAGGCAGCAATAGATTGTTTTAAATTAGATGAAAGTGATATAAAATTAACTGTTCCAAGTGGAAAACAAACTTTAGTGGCTAATAGAGTTTATTGGGCATTAACATATTTAAAAAAGTCTTTATTGTTAGAAACTGAAAGAAGAGGAGTATATAAAATTACTAAAAGAGGTAGTCAACTATTAGAAACCAAGCCTAATAGAATTGATAAAAAATTGTTATCTAGATATGAAGAATATCGTGTTTTTAGCAATCAAGAAAATGATACTAATGTTGTAAATACTGATAAAATAGAAGAAATTACTCCCGAGGAAAATATAGATAGAATACATAAAAAGATAACTGAACAATTGGCAGATGATTTATTAGAAATAATATTTGATAAAGATCCCTATTATTTTGAAAGGCTAGTGATGGATGTCCTTACTAAAATGGGATATGGAAATTCTGATGATAACTCTAATACTGTTACTAAAAAATCTGGGGATGAAGGTATAGATGGAATAATAAATCAAGATAAATTAGGTCTAGATAAAATTTATATTCAAGCAAAAAGATGGAAGGACAATGTTGGAAGACCACAATTACAAAACTTTGTGGGAGCATTATCAGCCAAAAAGTCAAATAAAGGAATTTTTATTACCACATCTGATTTTACAAAAGAAGCAAAGGATTATGCTACAAATTTATCACATACAATAGTTTTAATAAATGGAAATCAATTAGCAAAGCTTATGATAGAACATAATGTAGGAGTTCAAATAAACTACTCTTATGATATCAAAAAAATTGATAATGATTATTTTGAAATGATTTAAAAATTAACTACATTCTACGACTTCGGGGGCGGCGAAGGAGCCGAAGTCATCTATGCTCTAAGAAATAGAGATACCCTAGCTAAAAGAATATTAGAAAATATAGGAGCCACTGGACAAGAAACAAGAAAATATTACCAAAGAAGACTACCTAGTGATACCTCAAAAGACTACTATTTCATACATCGAAATACTGGCAATCTAGAACCACTAATTGTCGAGTATGGCTTTATTGACGATACCAAAGATGTCGAATTTCTAAAAGAAAACTATAAAGAACTAGCAGAAGCCGTCATATCAGCAGTAGCAAACTATATAGGAGTACCATACACACCACCAGAGGGAATAACAACCAATACCTATGTTGTTCAAAAAGGCGATTCACTATATAGCATAGCAAATAAATTAGGTACTACTGTTTCAGAACTAAAAAAAGAGAATAACTTAACATCAAATACATTACAAATAGGAGAGGTACTTCGTATTCCAACTAAAGAAATATATGAAGGAGAAGAAAATGTCTACATAGTCCAAAAAGGTGATACCTTATACTCGATAGCGGCAGCCAACAATACTACCGTGGATGAATTAAAGAAAGCAAATAATCTAACATCCAATATTCTATCAACTGGACAATTACTAAAAATACCAAGTGCATTATTACCAGAGTCAACATACATTGTAAAGAAAGGAGATTCCTTATATTCAATTGCCAATAAATATAATACTACCGTTGATGAACTAAAAAGAATCAATAACTTAACAAGTAATATTCTAAGTATTGGTCAGGTATTAAAATTACCAAGTGATAAAGTAAGCGATATAGAGAAGGAAGAAAATACCATTAGTTATACAGTTCAAAAAGGCGATTCCCTATATAGCATAGCCAGAAAATATTCTACTACCATTGATAAAATAAAAGATTTAAATAATCTAACAACTAATTTACTATCAATAGGTCAAGTATTACTAATACCAACAGATACCAATCTAGAGACAACTTACACCGTTCAGAAAGGTGATTCACTATATAGTATAGCCAAAAAATATGATACTACTGTTGATAGATTAAAACAGTTAAACAATCTAAAATCAAATTTATTATCAATAGGTCAAATACTAATAGTAAGATAATATAGAAAGTATATAACCATATATTTTCTTTTTTTTGTCCACTTTAACCATAAACAAGTTTATGGTTTCCGTGGTATGATAGAGCCAAATAATTTTGTCTCTATCATAAAATGAGTAAGCCTTAAGATTAGTCTACCTCATAAAAGTATTATTAAAGTTTACACCATTTTACATATGAAAAGCCTTATAAAATATAGAATTATCCACACTATCTGTGGACTGATTAAATAAATTTGACAAAAATTGACAAAATTAACAAAAACCTGTTGACAAGCACTAATCCATATAGTATACTTATTGCGATATTAAGGCCTACCAAATTAATGAATTTTTTGAAGACTTTTTCAAAGAAATTCATTAATAATATTTGAGTAAAAGTACAAATCTAAGAATGGGCGAAATCTGAAAATAAGGAGGTTATTGCTAGAGTAACAACACATAACGCTCTAGTTTGAAAAATAAAAAACACCTAATGTGTTATTAAAGGTAATTCCTATAAAAATGTATAAAAATTATTTTATTGTTGATTAATATATCAACTAATCCCTTTTTTATGTTAGATATTAAATAAAATTCACAAAAATCTGTTAAACCTATATTAAATTAAAAAGTACAAAACTTCAAAACCCTATTGTAGAAAAAATTAAAAGTAGGAATTACCGCTCATTTATTAAATAGTTCGTTTGTTATAATAATTTGTTTTTGATTTATGTTTTTGTTTTTAAAATATAAAAATATATTTACTCCAATTAGTAAATAAAAAAATAACTATTATCCATTCCCAGGGTAATAGTTATTTTAATTATATAATTATTTATTTTTATTAGGAATTTCTTTCTTATTAATAACTTTCTTAGACTGAACATCTTTTTTACTATTGTTATCATCTTCTTTAGTATGCGTTTTAATGCCCATAACAATAGGTAAGATAATAGGAACTCTACCAGTCTTATCTGAAAGAATTGGCATAAGACCATTAATAATTTCTGACTTCATATCATTAAAGTTAAAGAATTTCTTTTTAAGTTCCTTATTAATAATAATTTCTGCATTATGTTGAATTTCCTTAATTAAATCAGTATTTTCATTAACAAGTATATAACCTCTAGTAGTAATTGCAGGACTACCTAAAAGAATCTTATGCTCAATATCGATATTAGCAATAATAACCAGAATACCATTAGTACTCATAAGAATTCTATCTTTTATAACTGCAGACCCAACATCACCAATTCTTGAGCCATCGACATAAACTTCACCTGCTTGTACTTTACCATCTTTATATAACTGTCCTTTATCAAGAGCAAGAACATCACCATTTTCTAAGACAAAAGTATTTCTTCTTGGAATACCACACATAACACCTAAATCTGTATGTTTTTTAAGCATTCTAAATTCACCATGGTAAGGAACAAAGTATTTAGGCTTAAATAATCTAATCATAAGTTTAAGTTCTTCTTGATTAGCATGCCCTGAAGAGTGAATTTCACTCATTGTATTAGTAAATACCTTAACACCTTTTTTATAAAGCTTATTAATAGTTCTTGATACAGAAGCTGTATTACCTGGAATAGGGGAACTAGAAAATACTACTATATCATTAGGCATCAAACTAATTTGTCTATGTGTACCAGCAGCAATTCTAGATAGAGCAGCTAATGGTTCACCTTGGCTACCAGTACAAAGTAAACATACTTCACCAGGTTTTAAATGATTAGCCTCTTCCGCAGTAATAATAATACTCTTATCCTCAAAGTAACCACACTTAAGAGCAATATCAACCATGTTTTCCATACTTCTACCAAATAAAGCAATTTTTCTATTATTCTTTTTACAAGTTTCAATAATATGTTTAATTCTATAAACATTTGAAGCAAAAGTGGCTAGAATAATTCTATTACTAGTATAAGTAGAGAAAATTTCTTTTAAGTTTTCATCAACAACACTCTCACTAAGAGAAGTGCCAGGACTCATTGCATTAGTAGAGTCACTCATAAGTACACTAACACCTTTTTCACCAATTCTTGCCATCTTATGTAAGTTAGCCATTGGTCCAATAGGAGTCATATCAAACTTAAAGTCACCAGTCATAACAATAGTACCATCAGGAGTATCTATTGCAAGACCATGAGAATCAGGTATCGAGTGGGTTGTTCTAAAAAATTCAATATTAAAATATTTAGTTTTAATTACAGTGCTTTCATCATAAACAACCATGTCTTTGTAGACAATATTTCTTTCATCTAATTTTTTATCAATAAGCTCTTTAGCATTAGCGGGAGCATAAATCTTTGGAATAGTAACCGATTGCAAAAGAAAAGGAATACTACCAATATGATCTTCATGTCCGTGCGTAATAATTAAAGCCTTAATTTTACTTTCGTTTTCTTTTAAAAATGTATAGTCTGGTATAACATAATCAATACCAAGTAAGTCATCATCCGGAAACATAACACCAGAATCGACAATAATAATTTCATCACCATGCATAACAGTATACATGTTTTTACCAACTTCCCCAAGTCCTCCTAGGGGAATAATTTTTGTATTCATTTAATTTCTCCTTTCAAAATATTTTTTCTCGTTAAAAAATAAAAATTTAATATATTGAATTTTAAAAGAATAACCACTGCCTAATAATTATACAATAATTTTGTTAAAAAAGCAAATGGTAAATTTTATCTTTACATATAGAGTGTGAACCTAAGGTTTCCCACTCATCTTTGAAGCCTAAGTGTCTTCAAAGAGAAATATGGAGCCAAGTGTGTCTCCATATTTAAGAATCAGTCATTAAAAAACAAAAAAATACCTTGTATTTACTATAAACATGTGCTATAATATAACTGTCTTGAAGAAAGAGTGGCATAAAAATCCACTCTTTTATATATATTAATTAGGAGGAAATATGACAGTAGAAGAAAAAATAAGAGAAATGCTTGAAGGACCAGTCAGAGAAGTAGGAGTAAGAATAGACTCCATAAATCTAGAAAAGGAAGATAATAATTTATATCTAAGAATCGTAATAGATCGTGATGAAATAATTGATATAGATAAATGCGTTGAAGTAACAAATATTATCAATCCAATACTAGATAGAGAAGATCCTATAAAAGAATCATACACTTTAGATGTATCGACAAAGGAGAAGGGAAGATAAAAATGAATCAGAAACAAATGAAAGAATTTATGAAAGCATTAAATGCTATCGCTGAAGAAAAGAAAATAGATAAGAATGTAGTTGTTGAAGCTATGGAACAAGCTATGGCAGCAGCCTACAAGAAAAATGAAGGATTAACTAATGTTATGGCTAAAGTTGATGATGTAACAGGAGATATTAGAATCTATTCATATAAGACAGTAGTAGAAACAGTAGAAAATCCTGACTTAGAAATATCATTAGAGGAGGCTTCTAAAGAAGTAGAAGGAATTGAACTTGGTGATACTATTAAAGATAAAGAATTACCACTTAAAGATTTTGGTAGAGTAGCAGCTCAAACTGCTAAGCAAATTGTTGTTCAAAGAGTAAAAGAAGCAGAAAAACAAAGCATATCAGGAGAATTCCAAGATAAAGATGGTGAATTAATGGTTGGAACATTATCAAGAGAAGACCAAAAGAATTACTTTGTTGACCTAGGAAGAGCAAGTGGTATTTTACCAAAAGATCAAATAATACCAGGTGAAAAACTAGTTATGGGTTCATCAGTAAAAGTATATGTATCAAAACTAGAACTTGGACCAAAAGGACCATTTATTATGCTTTCTAGAAGTCATTATGGCTTTGTAAAAAGATTATTAGAAATAGAAGTACCAGAATTAAATGATGGCACAGTAATGTTATATTCAGTAGCTAGAGATGCCGGAAGTAGAACTAAAATAGCTGTTTATACTGAATATAATAATGTAGATCCAATTGGTGCTGTAATAGGTGAAAAAGGAAGAAGAATAGCAGCCGTTTTAAAAGAATTAAATGGTGAAAAAATAGATGTAATATTATATGATAAAGATCCAGTTAAATTTATTACTAATGCTTTAAGTCCCGCTAAAGATATTAAAGTAACAATTAAAGATGAAAACAAGAAAGAAGCATTAGCAGTAGTTGGTGACAACAATTTATCTCTAGCAATAGGTAAGAGAGGACAAAATGTAAAATTAGCTTCCCGTCTTACACATTACAAAATCGAAGTAAAAAGTCAGTCAGCTGTTGATGAAGAAAATGCTGAAGAAGTGGAAGCATCTGAGAAATAAAATGAAAAAAGTTCCATTACGTAGATGTGTTGTAACTAAAGAACAACTACCTAAAAGTGAATTACTTCGTATAGTAAGAGATAAAGAAGGACATATTTTTCCTGATTTAACCGGTAAAGCAAATGGCCGTGGTGCTTATATTAAGAAAGATATAAACGCCTTAAACTTAGCTAAAGATAAAAAAATATTAGAACGTGCATTAGAAGTAAAGATAGATGATACTGTTTATGAAGAGATAGAAAAAATAATAAAATAGGAGGTGATACATATGATGAATGTATCCGAATATGCAAACGATGTTGGAAAGAAAGTATCGGAAATATTAAAGTTATGTCAAACTCTAGATATCAAAGTATCTAATGAAGAAGATATGTTATCTGATGATGATATAATTATGCTAGATAATGAAATAGCAAATATGGATGAAGAAGAGGAAGTTGAAGAACTAGAAGAAGAAATTGAAGACTTTGCTGATTCTTATGAAGAAGAACTAGAAGAGATAACATCAAATGATAAGGAAGAAGTACACAAAAAAAAGAATTCTATCAAAAAAGATATCAAAAAGAATGATTTTAGGGCTAAAAGAAAAGAAATGTACAAACATAAAGAAAAACTACAATCAAATACTAATACTAATAGTGATGATGTAGTAGCCTACAAAGAAAATATGACTGTAGCAGAATTAGCAGGAGCCTTAAATGTACCAGCAGCAACATTAATAAAAAAATTGATGGCTTTAGGTATGCTAGTAAATATTAATGCTTCTCTAGATTTTGATACTGCTGAAATCTTAGTAGCAGACTTCAATAAAACATTAAAAAAAGAAAGTACTATGGATGAGACTAATTTTGAAGAATTAGAAATAGTAGATAGGGAAGAAGACTTAATAGAAAGACCACCAGTAGTAACAATAATGGGACATGTAGACCATGGCAAAACAACCCTTTTAGATACTATTAGAAAAACTAATGTAGCAAGTGGTGAAGCTGGAGGAATAACTCAGGCCATTGGTGCTTATCAAATAGATTATAATGGCAAAAAGATAACTTTTATTGATACTCCAGGACATGCAGCTTTTACTGAGATGCGTGCTAGAGGTGCATCAATAACTGATATCGTAATTATTATTGTAGCAGCAGACGATGGTGTTATGCCACAAACTAAGGAAGCAATTGATCATGCTAAAGCAGCTGGTGTACCAATCATAGTAGCAGTAAATAAAATAGATAAACCTACAGCTAATGTTGAAAGAGTATTAACAGAAATGTCTGCTAATGGCTTACAACCAGAGGCTTGGGGTGGAGATACCATGTTTGTTAATATCTCAGCAGTAACTGGTGAAGGAATAGAAGATCTTCTAGAAAGAATTTTATTATTAAGTGAAATGGGAGAATTAAAAGCTAATCCAAATCGTTATGCTATTGGTACAGTAATTGAATCTAAATTAGATAAAGCAAGTGGTGTAGTAACTAACTTACTTATCCAAAATGGTACTTTAAGACTAGGAGATCCAATTGTCGTAGGTACAATATCAGGACGTGTCAGAACTCTTAAAAATGATAAAGGTGAAAACTTAGTTGAAGCTCTTCCATCAATGCCAGTATCTATAACAGGATTACCAGAAAGCCCATCAGCAGGAGATAAGTTTATGGCTTTTGAAAGTGAAAAGAAAGCTAAAAAGGTAGCAGAGCAAAGACAAGAAATAGAAAAAGAAAAGAAAAATAAACCCAAAACACAGGCTTCACTAGCAGATCTATTTAATAGAAAAGAAGCTGGTGAAAAAGAAATAAATATTATATTAAAAGCTGATGTTAAAGGTAGTGAAGAAGCAGTAAAAAATTCATTACTAAAACTAGACATTGAAGGCATGAAAATAAATGTTATCAGAAGTGGTATTGGTGCTATTTCTGAAAGTGATGTTGTATTAGCAGAAGCATCAAATGCTATTATCATCGGTTTCAATATTAGACCAGATCATAAAATATCTGAAACTGCTAAAGATAAAGGTGTAGATATAAGATTATATGATATTATTTACAAAGTAGTAGAAGAAATGGAAGCAGCTCTAAAAGGAAAACTAGAACCAGAATATGAAGAAGTTGTATTAGGAGAAGCTGAAGTAAGAAAACTATTTAAATTCTCTAAAGTCGGTACCATAGCGGGTTCTTATGTAACATCAGGAGTAATAAAAAGAGGGGCAAAAGCTAGAGTAATAAGAGATGGTGTAGTAGTAAATGATAGCATAATTGCTACTCTAGCTCGTGAAAAAGATCAAGCTAAAGAAGTAAAACAAGGTTTAGAATGTGGAATAACTATCGAAAACTTTAATGATATTAAAGAAAAAGATATAATTGAAGCATATGAACTAAAAGAAGTGAGGAAGTAGAATAATATGAGAAATGAATTTAGTTCTGAAAAATTAGGAAGTCGTATACCAAATTGTACAAGAAAAGAGTATAGCGAAATATTAGCAGTACATTTTATTACAGAAGATAGAAATAAAGCTAAAGCACAAAAAGAATATCAAACGAGAGGAACTAAAAAGTATACTAAAGAAGGGATTATAGATAGATTATCTGCTAAACCATATAATTTTAGTTTAATAGCTCCTAGAAAAAGTAGTAGAGATGGTGTAAATTTAACTGGTGATGAACGTTCATACTATTATGGATATTATACTTTAGGAACTGAAAAAATTGCTATTCAACTAAAATATCCAGATGTCAAGAGAATGGCAACTATTGAAGAAATAGGATATAATGATGCCAAAAGTGGTATATCATTAGCGGATCTACCTATAGAAATAAAAGAAAATAGAGAGTATTTACTAGGATATAAAAAAGCATTAGAAGAATTATTAAATAATAATAAAAATTTAAGAAAGTAGGAATAATATGAAAGAAACAGAAATTAGCATAAATCGTAGGAAAAGTGATTATGTAAAGATAAGTGCAGCATCTATGTCACAATATCAAACAGATAAAGATTTTAGAGAAAAAAGAGATAAAGAAAAAGCTATGAATAAATTAAATACTAGTGGAAATAATCCTATACTAATTGAAAAAGGAAAACAGGATAGATTAGCGGGGTTATTCACAGAAGGAAATCTTTATAATATAGAAGGAATAACTGGAAAGTATAATTTAGTATCATACCACTATGGATATACAACATTAGCAAGTAGAACACTAGCAGTATCAATTCCAGAAAAAAAATATACTGATGATTCGCTAAGGATGATTGGCTATAATGATGCACAAGATGAAAATATTGTTTTTGAAGAATTACCTGAAGCAGTTAGAGAATGCGCAGCCTATCTAGAAGGATATAAATTAGGTTTAGAAAAAAGTAAAACTAAAAAAGCAAAATAAAAGGAGATAATTATGAGTGTAAAATTAGATAGATTAGGACACATCTTTACTGAAGCAATATCAAAAATAATAAATGAAGAAGTAAAAGATGATGATATCAAATTTGTAACCATAACCGCAGTTGATATAACAAATGACTTATCTTATGCTAAAGTATATTTTACCAATTTAATAGACACTGATAGAGAAAAAGTAACTAAAGCTCTAAATAGAGCAAGTTCCTTTATTCGTGGTAAACTATTTGATGAAGTAGAAATAAGAAAAATGCCTGAGTTAACATTTGTTTATGATGAATCAATTGAATATGGTAACAAGATAGAAAAGATAATTGATGAAATAAATAAGGAGGAGTAAGTATGAACAATATTATTGACAAAGTATTAACAAGCAATAATATTGTTTTACTTTGTCACAATAATCCCGATGGCGATGCTATTGGTAGTACATTAGCCATGTACCACGCCTTAAAGAAATTAGGTAAAGAAGTAGATATAGTAATTAAAGAGCCACCTAAAAGGTTTAACTTTCTAGAGGGCTTTCAAGATATTAAAGAAGAAAGTAGTAAAGATTATGATACCGCTATTATATTAGATACTGCTAACATAGATAGAGTAAATGATCCAAGTGATATTTTAAATAGAGTAAAGAGAAAATATGTAATTGACCATCATATCAGTAATACTAAATATGGAGATGAAAATCTAGTTAAAGAGCGACCAGCCTGCTGTCAGATAGTATATGAAATAATAAAAGAATTAAATATCGAGATAACAAAAGAACTAGGAGAACCACTAATGACTGGCTTACTTACTGATACAGGTGGTTTCTCTCATCAAGATGTTTTACCAAGTACTTTTGCCATGGCTGAAGACTTAAGTAAAATAGTAAATATATCTCTTCTTTATGATAAAGCCTTAAGAACAATAACTATAAATCAGTTTAATATTAAAAAGATAGCTCTAGATAATTTAGAGTTCTATTATAATGGAAAAATAGCTATATCATATATAACAGAAGAAGATATGATAAATACTGGAGTAGACCAAAATGACTGTGGTATTCTAGTAAATATCCCTCTAGAAATAGAAGGAATAGAAGTATCAATATTCTTAAGAAAGTATAAAGAAGAAATAAGAGTATCACTTCGTAGTAAACATATTAATGTAAATGAAATAGTAAAAGTATTTGGTGGCGGAGGCCATATTAATGCCGCTGGCGTAACAGTAAAGATGCCTTATGAAGAAATAAAAAAACAAGTACTAGAGGAAGTAGGTAAGAGAATCAATGAATGGAGTATTAGTAGTAAATAAACCAAAAGATTATACAAGTAGAGATATCGTAAATATCATATCTAAAAAGTTTAATACCAAAAAAGTAGGTCATACTGGAACATTAGACCCATTAGCAGAAGGAGTTCTAATAGTACCGATAGGCAAAGCCTTAAAAGTAGCAGAACTACTAACATCAGAGACCAAAGAATATGTAGCAGAAGTCATACTAGGTTATGAAACAGATATGTTAGATATAGCAGGAACAGAAATAAAAAGAAATATTCCCAAAGTAACTAAAGAAGATATCGAGAAAACACTAAAAAAATATACTACCAAATATCTTCAAGAAGTACCCATGTATTCAGCAGTCAAAGTAGGAGGAAAAAAACTCTATGAATATGCTAGGAATAATATACCAGTAACTCCACCTAGTAAAGAAGTAGAAATATACTCCTTAGATTTACTAGAAGACCCCAAGTATCTAACTAATACCATTGAGTTCAAAATAAAATGTAAAGTGAGCAAAGGAACATATATAAGAAGTCTAATTAGAGATATAGCTTATGACTTAAATACCTATGGAACAATGAAAAGCCTAGTACGAACAAAGCAAGGAATCTTTTCACTAGAAGACTCCTATACAGTAGAAGATATTCAAAATGATAACTATAAATTACTTACCATAAAAGAAGTACTATCAAATATTCCCGTAACAATAATAGAGAAAGATACCCTAAAGAAAGTACAAAATGGTATGTCTCTTCCCATCTTTTTCAATTCAGAATTATCATTACTAATAGACCATAAAGGAAGAGAAATAGCTATCTATAAAAAAGAAGGAAATATGGATAAACCATATAAAATGATTGAGGTAAACAATGAATAAAATAAGAGTAATGAATGAACTACTATCCAATAAAATAGCAGCAGGAGAAGTAGTAGAAAAAGTCGTATCAATAGTAAAAGAATTAGTAGAAAACTCCGTTGATGCCAAAGCAACAAATATTAAAATAGACTTAAAAGAAGCCGGTATCCGTGAAATTATCGTAACTGATAATGGTATCGGTATGAATAGAGAAGATGCCCCATTAGCTTTTCAAAGACATGCAACTAGTAAATTATATACCGATGATGACTTATGGAATATATCTTCCCTAGGTTTTAGAGGAGAGGCTCTTCCCTCAATCGCCGCTGTATCAGATGTCATATTAAAAACATGTGATGGAGAAGTAGGAACAATGGTTCACATCAAAGGAGGTAAAATAGAGAAAGTAACAAATTCTGAAGCAAGAATAGGTACTCAAATAACCGTAACTAGTATGTTCTATAATACCCCTGCCAGACTAAAGCACTTAAGAAGTCCTTATGCCGAACTAGCAAATGTTGTCGAATATGTCAATAAAATGGCCTTATCATATCCAAGTATCAAGTTTAGACTAACTAATGACGATAAAGAAATCCTAAATACCGATGGTAGCGGTAATCAATTAAAAGTAATAAAATCAATCTATGGCTTGGATGTTGCTAAAAGAATGTTAGAGATAAAAAATGCCAATGATGACTATGAACTAGCAGGTTATATATCCCTACCTGAAGTAACAAGAGCAAATAGAAATCACATGACTATTCTTGTTAATAATAGAGTAATCAAAAATCAATATCTAAATAAAATAATTAATGATGCCTATTCTTCATTTAAAGAAGACACTCGTTATCCAATTGTTGTTATAAATATAAATGCCGATCCATCCCTAATCGATGTCAATATTCATCCATCCAAACAAGATATCAAGTTTAGTAATTTTGAAGATTTAAAAGTCCTAATCGAAGATACCATAACAAGTACTATCAAGAAGAAAATACTAATACCAAAGATAGAGACCAAAGAAGAAGGACCAGAAATAACATATAAAAATTTAACCTTGAATCTAGATAGAAATAACATAGCACCAAAAGAAGAAGAAAAAATATATCAAGATGAAAATAAAGAAAGATTAAATAATCTAGTTAACTTTATTGAAGAACCAAATAATGAGTATGATACCGAAGAAGAAAAAGAAGACTATGCTGAAGAAATAGTCCATGACAAATTACCAGAGTTATATCCAATAGGACTAGCCTTAGGAACCTATATCGTTTGTGAAAATGAAAAAGGAATCTATCTAATTGACCAGCATGCTGCAGAAGAAAGAGTAAACTATGAACGAAATTATTACTTATTATCACATCCTAATAACGATACCATCTCTCCATTAGTACCAATAGTAATAACATTACCAAATAATGAATATATCAAAATAAAAGAAAATCTAAATATAATGGAAGAATTAAATTTTGAAATAGAAGAGTTTGGTATTAATTCCTTTAGAGTAATATCTCATCCAACCTGGGTACCAAAAGGAAGAGAAGAAGAGATAGTAAGAAGAATATTTGAAGAAATACTATCTAAAGGTAAAGACTTTACACTAGGAAAGTTTAGAGATAATCTAGCCAAGTTAGTAAGTTGTAAAATGAGTGTCAAGGCCAATACTAGAATAACCAAAGAGGCCCAAGAAGAAATTATAAACAAATTAAGAAAGTGTAATAATCCCTATAATTGTCCTCATGGTAGACCAACGATAATTCATTTTACCATATATGAAATAGAAAAAATGTTTAAAAGAAGTGTTTAAAGTACTTCAGAGCCTAAGGTCTCTTTCGTGTTATAGAAAGCCTAAGGTCTTTCTATAATAATTTAGAGCCTTAATAATAAGTCTCTAAATTAAAAATATGTTTGACATACACCATAGATTATGCTATTATAAGTGGCAAGTGGGGTGATATTATGTCATATGAAACAGATGTAATGAGAAATTTAACATTAGCCTTAAGAGAAAATAACAAAAATATCGAAGTACTAAAATATTTATCCTTAGAATTAAGAAGAGCTAATGAATTAAAAGAAATAGAACTAGGTTTAAGAAAAGTAGAAGATTATTCATTTAATCAAAATAACCAAAAGAAGAAGATAAAATAAACATCTTCTTTTCTTTAAAAAGGAGGATATATGCATAAAATAATTGTCATAACAGGACCAACAGCAGTAGGAAAAACAAAGTTAAGTATTGAACTAGCCAAAAAATATGATGGTGAAATAATAAATGCTGATGCCGTTCAAGTATATAAAGGATTAGATATAGGTAGTGCTAAAGTAACAGAAGAAGAAAAAGAAGGTATTCCTCATCACTTATTAGATTTTAAAGAAGTAACCGAAGAATATACCATCTATCACTATCAAAAAGATTGCCGTGAAAAAATAAAAGACATTCAAAGCAGAAATAAAACACCCATTCTAGTAGGAGGAACAGGCCTTTATATAAAAGCAGCCCTATATGATTACAAATTATCTGAAGAAAAAAGTACTAATACTTATGACAACTTAACTAATGAAGAACTATATGAAGAATTAAAAAAGTTAGATAAAGATATCATAATAGATAAAGACAATCGTCGTAGATTAATAAGAGCAATCAATTATTATAAAGAAAATAACGAATCAATAAATAAAAATAAAACCAATAAATTACTATATAATGTAATCTTTATTGGACTTACTACAGATAGACAAGTATTATATGATAAAATAAATAAAAGAGTAGATGAAATGATAAGTCAAGGCTTACTCGAAGAAGTAAAATCCTTCTACGACAAAGGTATAAAATTCAAGCCATTACTAAATGCTATTGGCTATCGTGAACTATATAATTATTTAGATGGTAATTGTACTAAAGAAGAAGCAATTGAAAAAATAAAACAAAACTCTAGACATTATGCTAAAAGACAGTATACCTTCTTTAATCATCAATTACCAGTAGTATGGTTTGAAACAGATTATAATAATTTTAACAATACCATAGAAAAAGTAGCTAGTTACATAGATAGTAACTAACTACTTTTATTCTTTTTCAATTAAAAATCTTTTAAGTTCACTAGGCTCTTTATCATTAATAATAATATCATAAATAAGATCAATAATAGGCATCTTAATCTTTTTATTTCTTAATAATTTCTTAATAGATTTAAGAGTATATAATCCCTCAATAGTAGTGCTTTCAATATATTTATTAATTTCTTCCTTACTTTTACCTTCACCAATAATTTTTCCTAAAGTATAATTTCTACTTTTAACAGAAGTACAAGTAAGTAAAAGATCTCCAAAACCTGCGAAAGAAAGAATAGTTTTTTTATTTCCACCAAGAGCCTTAATAAGTGCCTTAATATCATGTAGTGATTCAGTAATAAACATACTACTAGTAGATATAGGATATCCCATACCATCTAACATCCCTGAAGCAATAGCAATAACATTCTTAATAGCTCCGCAAATCTCTGTACCAACAATATCTCTAGTATGTCTTAACTTAACATAATCATTTTGCATATATTTTAATAAAACATCTCTAGCAGTATTACTTCTAGTAGCAAGAGTAAGACCAATAGGAACCTTATATACAATATCAACTGCAAAAGTACCACCAGAAATAATAGCAATATTATTAGTATTAATATTCTCTCTAACTACATCATATAAAAATCTACAAGTATTTTGTTCAATCCCCTTAGAGGCAATACAAATAACTTGTTTACTATTATAATATTTTTTTAACTCTTTACTAGTACTATCCAAAAACTTAGCCGGAATAGCAATCATGATAAGTTCAGCACTATCTACAACATCTTTCATATCAGTACTAATAACAATATCCCTAGGAATAATAAAATCTACTTTATCACTCTTCCCATTTTTAAGTAATATATTTTTTTCTTCTTCACTATTAGTCCACATTTTAACATTACATTTATTATTATAAAAAACACTAGCAAGTGCCATACCATAAGCACCAGTACCAATTATAGCAATATTCATTTAATTATCATCCTTTCATTAATCTTAATATCAAAATACCCACTAGGAGTTTCAAATACTTTTCTAACTCCTTTTTTAGGAAGTATAATTTTATTTTTAGGTAAATCTCTATAAACAAATAAAACCTTATTATCATTATCACACATAATAACATCAATATTCTCTTTCATAAAAAAAGTATGAATGCTATTACATCTATCAAATAAAAGTGCTTTATCAATATTTTTAGTAAACATAAATCCTTTTAATCTAGAAAAAAAACTTTTACATTCATATAAATCAATATCTTTATTATTATATAACAGCTTCATTCTACCACCTATAACAATTATATATATAAATAATTAAAATATCAAGTCAATTTTATTCACTTCCTTGATAAAAATAGTCATTTATGATAATATATATGTGGAGGAAATAGTATGAATAGAAAAGGGTTCACTCTAATAGAGTTATTAGCAGTAATAGTAATATTAGGAATAATATTGACATTTGCAGTGCCAAGTATAACAAATATATATAAAGAAAGTAAATTAAAAACAGAGGGAATGTTTTTAAATGAATTATCCAAAAGCATAGATAGTTATGTAACATTAAATAGTGATAAGATAGCATTTAACGAAAAAAAGACCGCTACTAAAACAGAAAATAATCAAAGTTTATCTGTAACAGTATACGAAGGTAAAATATCCATAAAAGATTTAATAGATGACCAAATAATAGAAGAAAAAGATTATATAAATCCAGGTAATAAAAATGCTACATGTGATAAGGATAACAAAATAGTTGAAGTATATCGTGACTCTGATTATGTCTATTGTTATAAAGTAAATAAAAATAAATTAAATTGTTTAACTGCTGAATACAAAAACTCATTAGATAGTGATTATGCTATTGATACATGCATATGGAAATAGGAGAATAAAATGACAACAATAATAATACTATCAATAATATTTCTAGTAATTGATCAAATATCTAAAATATTAATAATTAAATTACTAGAACCTAATGAAGTAATAACTATTATAAAGAACTTTTTCTATATAATATATACTAACAATACTGGAGCAGCATTCAGTATTTTACTTGGTAAAAGAATTTTCTTAATAGTAGTAGCTATTCTTATAATAGGAATATTATTATATTATATTAAGAAAAATAAAGTAGATAGAAAATTAAATATCATAGCTTTCTCATTAATAATAGGAGGTTCACTTGGTAATTTAATTGATCGTATAGTAAGAGGCTATGTTGTAGATTTCATATCTATAAAATTAGGAAGTTATAATTTTCCAATCTTTAATATAGCAGATACTCTAATTGTAGTAGGAGTATTTCTCTTACTAATAGAAAATACAGGAGGTAACAAAAATGATAATAGATGAAAACAATGTAGGTATTAGAATAGATAAATATTTAACAGATAATACAGAATATACAAGAAGCAAGATAAAAAAGATGATTGAAAATGGAAATATATTAGTAAATGGAAAAGAAGTAAAATCAAGTTATATATTAAAAGAAAATGATAAGATTGATATAGAAGAATATAATGAAGAAGTAGATATAGTACCAGAAGATATCCCTCTAGATATTTATTATGAAGATGATGATTTAATTGTTGTAAATAAACCAAGTGGTATGGTAGTTCATCCCGCTCCTGGTAATTATACAGGAACATTAGTAAATGCTCTAATGTATCATACTAATAATTTAAGTACTGTAAATACAAGTATTAGACCAGGAATAGTTCATAGAATAGATGCTGATACATCAGGATTATTATTAGTAGCTAAAAATGATAAAGCTCACAATATTTTAGCGGACGCCATTGCTAAAAAAGAAGTAGTAAGAGAATACATTGCTTTAGTTGAGGGTGTAATTCTTGAAGATACCGCTACTATTGATGCTCCAATCGGTCGCGATAAAAATAATCGAAAGAAAATGGCTGTAACCAGTGAAAATTCTAAAGATGCAGTAACTCATATCAGAGTATTAGAAAGATATAACACTGCCACTTTAATAAGATGTAAACTAGAAACGGGAAGAACTCATCAAATAAGAGTACATTTAAATTATATAGGCCATCCAGTCGTAAATGATCCCGTCTATGGTTATAAAAAATTAATAGATAAAGATTTTGGACAAATGTTACATGCTGAAAAATTAGGCTTTGTTCATCCAACAACAAAAGAGTATATGGAATTTACTGCTCCAGTACCAGAAAGATTTAAAGAAATATTAGAAATATATAAAAATAAATAAAATGAATAAAATTCTTCTTAAGTATTCATAATGAATATGAAAGGAGAATTTTTAATATGTCACGCCATAAAGTAGAAATAACTGGTGTGAATACTGCGAATATAAAAGTATTAACTAATGAAGAAATGTTAGAATTATTTAAAAAAATGAATGAAGGAGATCCCTTTGCTAGAGAAGACTTAATAAATGGTAATTTAAAATTAGTTTTAAGTATTTTAAGAAAGTTCTCTGGTAAAGTCGATAATCTTGATGATTTGTTTCAAGTTGGATGCCTAGGACTAGTAAAAGCAATAGATAATTTTGATACATCCTATGATGTAAGACTATCAACATATGCTTGCCCTATGATAGAAGGAGAAATAAAAAGATACTTAAGAGATAATAATACTCTTAGAATATCTCGAAGTATAAAAGACTTAGCCTATAAAACATTAAAACTAAAAGAAGAATTATCAGTTGGTGGAAAAGAGCCTACTAATAAAGAAATAGCAGAAAAATTAAAAGTAACAGAATATGAAATATCTGTTGCTCTAGATTCCTTAAAAGAACCAGTAAGTATGTATGAGCCAATATATAATGATGGAGGAGATACCATATATCTTTATGATCAAATAGCAGTAAAAGAAGATGAATATGGTTTAGATAATAGATTAGCACTAGATAGAGCAATGAAAAATTTAAAAAAAAGAGAACTAAATATCCTAAAAGACCGCTTTATAGTAGGTAAAACCCAAATGGAAATAGCGGAAGAATTAGGAATATCACAAGCACAAATATCTCGTATTGAAAAAAATGCCATTAATACTATCAAGAAGAATATTAAATAAGCATATACTTAACTAGGTGATATAAATTGAGATTATCTGATTTACAAACAAAAGAAATAATAAATATGACAACAGGTAAAAGATTAGGTTTAATTATAGATGTTATCATAAATGCCGAAGGAAATATAAAGTCTCTTATTTTAGAGGAAAAAAAGATGAAAAGATTATCAAGTCGTGAAGAATATGAATTAGATTGGAAGCAAATAGCCAAAATAGGAGATGACATAATACTAGTAAAAGATAAATATGCTGAATAAAGCCTTGTTAAAAAATAATATTTATATTATAATTAACTTAAGGTGATATAAGTATGAATAGAAAAGGATTTACCCTAATAGAACTATTAGCAGTAATAATATTAATTGCTTTAATAGCAGTTCTCATAGTACCAAATATAATAGATACAATGACCAAAAGTAAAGAAGCATCATATCAACTACTAGTAAAAAATATTGTAACATCTGCTAAAACATATTATGAAGAGTGTGAATATGGTGATTTGTCAAATAGAACTAAATATGGAAGTTATGCTTGTAAAATAAATAATAATACTATAACAACAACTTTAGGAACACTTGCTAATACTGGTATGCTTACCGTATCAGATATCGATCCTAACAATAAAGATAAAAAAGTAGTATTAAATCCTAGAGATACAACAAAAGATATGAGTGCTTGTCAAATAACAATAACTAAAGTAAAATCAAATATAAAAGATGATAATGGAATTACTTCTAATAAGGTAACATACAAAGTAGAAGCATCTTCTGGTAATAACTGTCCAACAACAGAAGAATATAAAAAATAAGAAGGAGAATAATTATGCAGTTAGTAGGAAATAAATGGGATGAAATATTAGATGAAGAATATCATAAAGATTATTTTAAGAAAATAGTATTATATATAAATAAAGCATATAAAGAAAGGCCAATCTATCCACCCAAAAGTTATATATTAAGAGCACTATCATTAACTGACTATGATGATGTCAAAGTAGTAATACTAGGGCAAGATCCATATCATGGAACAGGAGAGGCTAATGGGTTAGCCTTTGCAGTAAACAATGGTATCAAGTTGCCACCATCTCTAAAAAATATATATAAAGAATTAAATAGTGATTTAAATATTCCTATATCTGATAAAGGTGATTTAACATGTTGGGCTAAAGAAGGAGTACTATTATTAAACTCTGTCTTAACTGTAGAAAAAGACAAGCCAGCCTCTCATAAAAATTTAGGTTGGGAAAATTTTACTGATGCTATCATAAAAAAGATAAATGAAAAAGATACGCCAGTAGTATTTATTCTATGGGGCAACTTTGCAAGAAGCAAAAAAAGTCTTATAACTAATCCAAAACATCTTGTATTAGAGGCCACTCATCCATCCCCATTTTCATGTAATTCTGGTTTCTTTGGTAGTAGACCATTTTCTAAAACAAATAAATTCTTAAAAGAACACAATCTAAAAGAAATAGATTTTACTGTAAGATAGTATAAAAGAGTAAAATATAGGTACCATATTATTGGTGATAATATGTACTATATAAACTCTTTTTTCTTATATTCATTACTAGGTTTTATAATAGAAAGCACTCTTTTTAAAAATACCATTTTAAAACCAAGCGGTGTTTTAGTAGGCCCCATAACCTTAGTATACGGAGTAGGAGGCTTATCTTTATTATTAATAAATAAATATATATTAAATAAAATTCATATCAATAAAATAATAAAATTAATAATATCATTTATATTATATACCATAGCATTTACCTTAGTAGAATTCACTTGTGGTCATTTATGTCATTTAATATTTGGAATAGATATGTGGAACTATACTAGTGAAAAATATAATATTGGAAAATATATATGTTTAGAATATATGCCTATATGGGGACTATATGGTCTAACAATAACATATATATTAAAACCATTTCTAGATAAAATAATAAAACAAATACCTAGAGAAGTAACCTATCTATTCATAATACTTCTTTCTCTAGATTTAATAATAACTATATTAACAAAATAAAAAGATTATAACTTAAAATCGTCATAATCATCATCATTCATATCTTTTCTATCAAAGAAAAGTTTTTCTTTATATTTACTAAAAGTAGCAATTATATTACTAGGAAATTTTTTTAATAAAGAATTATAAATAGTAATATTATCATTATAATATTCTATAGCATTATCTATTTTAATATCAATATCATCAATTTGTTTAGTTATCTTTTTAATTTCATTACTATTATCAATATCATTATATTCTGTTCTTAATTCATTAAGTTCGTTTGAAGCTCTAGTAAGAATTCTATATAATTCAAAATTACCAATCTTTCTACTTCTAAGCTTAACAATTTCTCCAAATATTTCTTTCTCACTCTTAATATTACCTTTTATAATAGGAATACTCTTATTAATTAAATCATATTTATTTCTCAAATAAGTATCAATCATACTTTCAACTTCGTTAATTCTAATAATATATTCTTGAAATTTATTATATATAGTAGCATAAAAAACAGCTATAGCACAAGCAAGAACAATAATAATAAAAATACAAATCATTAAGCCTTCCATAAACTCACATCCTAAACAAATTATATCAAAATAATATAAATTTTTCAATATCAAAAATAGATAAAGAAAAAATAATACAAATATCGTATTATTTATGTAAAGTCTTTAATAAAATTAATTGATTCATCAAAAGTAACAAAATCAAGATAAATCATAAGTATTAAGTACCATTCTCCAGTAGTAGGATTAGATACAATAATATGGTCTCTTCCTGATTGTTCAACAATTCCCTCAAAAACCCTATCTTGCCATTTCTCAGATCCAGGAACAGTAACATGAAATTTAGCTTTTTTACCTCTATTCAATCTAAGAATATTCTCAATATAAGATTGTTCTGACGTAATAGGGTTAACAGTGGTTTGCGATTGCTCATAACTTGGAACAGATTGCTGATTAGGAATAGTATTATTATTAAGTCCTACTCCTGGAAAAACCGGATTTTGATAATATCCATTATTCATAATATCACCCTTTCTATTAATATATATGAATAAATTTTTACACTATAACCAAAAAATATGTCAAGTATAAATTGGTTACTTTACAATAAAAGAAAATCTAATTATAATAAAAATGAGGTGAAATAAAGTGAAAATAAAGATAGGACTTTCTAATAGACATGTTCATTTAACTAATGAAGATGTAGAAATATTATTTGGTAAAGGATATAAATTAACTCCAAGAAATTATTTATATCAACCAGGGCAATTCGCTACTGAAGAAACAGTAACTCTAAAAACAAATAAAAATATTAAGGAACATGTTAGAATAGTAGGACCAACTAGAAGTTATACTCAAGTAGAAGTACTAGAGGAAGATAAAGAATATTTTGGGATAAATCCTCCTGTAAGAAATTCCAAAGACTTAGAAAATTCTGAATCAATGACTATAATAGGTCCAAAAGGAGAAATAACAAAAGAAAATATATGTATAATTGCTAATAGACATATCCATATTAATACTAGAGATAAAGGAAAATTAAAAGAAGACGATATTGTCACAGTAGAAGTAAACTCTACCATCTTAGATAATGTCCATATAAAAATTGATGATTCATTCAAGACAGAATTACATATCAATAAAGATGATGCAATAAAACATAATATAACAAATGAAAGTGTGGCTATATTAAAGGAGGATTAAAATGTTCTCACAAATAAAAAAAATAACCAAAATGGCAAAGAAAGAAGTAATTAATAAAGTAATTACTTCTCTTTTTATTCAAGGATTAGCCTTAGTAATACCAGTATTTTGGAGTAAAACAATAACAGAAGTAACAGATGCAAATTATAAAGTAGGATATTATTTAATAATTATAACTTTATTACTATCTTTATTCTATTACTTATGGTCTTATCTAAATCAGAAAACATGGTATACATTATATAACAAAATATATATAGAATATACCAATGCTACTATATCAGAAACCAAAAACATAAATAAAATAAACCTAGGAGAATATACCAATATACTGAATAATGATATAGATATAATATGTAATTTTTTATGTAACTTAGTAACTAGAATACTTCAAATAATAGAATTCTTTATCATATATGCCTACTTTATAAGTTTTAACTTTCCCATATTCATATCAACAGTGATAGTATCAATATTAATGTTAATAATATATATAAAGGCTGGAAGTTTAGTTCAAAAACTAAATATAAAAAGAAAATCAACACTGGATAATAAAACCATCATGTTACATAAATTATATTCTTCATTAGCTAATAAAAAGAATAATATAAATAGTATAATGAATCTATTCAATAAAGATAATAAATCATATCTAAAATATAATCATAAATATAATGTAATAATACAAGGAATAATATATTTAGTACTAGGAATAATAGAAGTATCTAGATATGCTATAATATTTTATGCTATTTACTTAGTAAGTATAGGAAATATAGAAATAGGTACAATATTATTAATATATAGTTATTATGATAAAATATTAACAAACTTCGAAGTATTAGGAACAATAACTGCTGATTACCAAAGTTTTAATGTATCATTAAATAGATTAAATAAAGTAACAATGAGAGAAGTAATTGCCAAATAAAAACAACTATGATAAAATTATAGTCGTGATGTAAATGAAAAATATATTAATAAAAATAATAAAAAAATATCAAAGTATTCCCTTTAAATCTCATGATAGTTGTAAATTTATACCAACATGTTCTAACTATATGATTGAAGCACTAGAAGAACATGGGCTAATAAAAGGTTTATTTTTAGGAACAAAAAGATTATTAAGATGTAACCCTTTTACTAATGAAAAATATACTTATGATCCAGTACCAAAGAAAAAAACAAACTATAAATAGTTTGCTTGAATATCATATGGCAGGGGATGAGAGAATCGAACTCCCAACAGTGGTTTTGGAGACCATTATTATACCATTTAACTAATCCCCTAATAATTGGTACAACTAAATGATATCATAATTTAAAACATTTGTAAACAAAAATAATAAAAAAAATATAAATAGTTAAGAGCTATTTATATTCAATATTAATCATTTTAGCATGTACTGCAACTCTTTTAGTACCAGTATTATCACAAGTAGATAAAGTAAGAATTTTATCATTTTCACTGACATCAATACCAAAGTTATATATACTTCTACTTTTTAGAGTAGATAAAAATTTACTATAAGGTTCAGATTTAAAATTAGTTTTTAAATAATAAGTTTGTGGTTCAACAGTATATATAGAAAAAACTTTCCAAACACTATTTGAAGTAGGAGTAGATATTTTAATATAATAATTACTACTATTACTTAGATAGCCATTATATAACATGTTAGGAATAGAACCAAACATTGTTTTATTATTCATATTATGTCCATATATAATAGTATTTTTACCGAAGTCTTTAAAATTAACACGATAATCAGCAAAAATCCATCCCCCCTGATTAGCAGTCTTATTAAAGGCATGTGATAAGTAATAGTTATTATCAGATGCTTGTACAACTGGATAATTAACTTTTGTACCTTCAACTTTAATCCAGCCAACAGTGTCAGGGTTCTTTTTTAAAAGTTCATTAAAGTCAACATTCATAAAAGGAACATTCATATAATCCCAATAGTCATTTGGATAATAAACATTAGTGTTATTATTGTTTGTTTCTTCAGTATTAGGAGTCTCTGGCTCAGTAGGCTGAGTTTGTTCTTCTTTTTTAGTTTCTTTTTCAATCATTTCGGTAGAATTAATTATTTGTTCAGATAAATATTTGATTTTTAATCCTTGTACATACCATCTGCTAAATAAAAATACACAAATTAAATATACACTAAGTGAAGTACCAATAATTGCCCAAGATAACTTTTTGTTTTCGCTATTCTTAACAGTGGCTCTTTTTTTCTTACTAAATATAAATGATATTCCAATTATAAAATACTTAGGAATAAATATAACTATATTAAAAAGACCAATCAAAAAGTATTTAATAAATTTAATAGTATATAGAAAGATAGATTTAATGCCTGATATAAAATAATTAAAAAAAGCCATAATTATCTCTCCTTCCTATTCTTTAACATAATTATAACACATAAAACTAAAAAAATATATTATTATTGTAATTATAATGAAAATATTGTATAATACATTTGAAACGAGGTTATATAAATATGAATGATATAAAGGTAGGAGATAGACTAGAAATACATTGTTACAAACATAATGGAAAATTACATAGACAGTGGGATGAAGCAGTAGTACTAGAAATAAAAGACGACTATATTGTTTTTGGCAATAATAAAACAACAGTAGTAGATTCAGATGGAAGAGTATGGAAAACAAAGGAACCGGCAATAATGTTCTTTTATAAAGATAGATGGTTCAATATAATAGGGCAATTAAAAGATTATGGAATATATTTTTACTGTAACATAGCAACACCATATATAATTGATGAAAAAGTAATAAAATACATAGACTATGATTTAGATTTAAGAGTTTTCCCTAATGGAAGTTTTAAAATACTAGATCGAATGGAATATCGTTATCACAAAAAGCAAATGCATTATTCCAGCAGATTAGATTTTATATTAAAATATGAATTGGGTAATCTAATTGACATGGTAAGAGCTAAAGAAGCACCATTTAATAAAAAAACAATAGAGATGTATCATCAAAAGTATGTTGAATTGGTAGAAAATAATAAAAAATAACAATAAATGAGATTAATATTTAGACTTACAATCAAAAAAATCAAAAAAATTCAAAAAAGACTTTACAAGTTGGTA
>UMCS01011260.1_pt1 | contig 80249 bp, 100 predicted proteins | sample 1964281 | NCBI WGS metagenome assembly UMCS01 (sample SAMEA4835973, study PRJEB28245) | human gut metagenome | biome: gut microbiome; material: fecal sample | place: Denmark | collected 2008
TGGCAAACATTCCTTATATTTTCCAAAAATAAAATTGTTTAATATTATATACATTTTTTTGTTTCTCCTTTCTTTTTTCATTATACTTATTATATCACTATATCGCTAAAAGTCAATTACAAAATAATTACAATTATATTACAGTTATATTACAAAAATCAAAACTTTGTTTGATATATCTATTTTTACAAACATTTATTTGTATTCTTATTTATCTTAAATTTAAATATAATAGGATTTTATATACATATATACAATTATATTATTTTACTTTTATTTTCTTTTATTTTTGTTTTTGGTGCGTTGTTTATGTAAACCTTGTATGTTTGCTTATATGTATAAGTGTTTGCCCTCTAATATATATTTTTTTTATATATAAAAAATCGCTATTTTTTTATTTTTGCTATTTTTTAGGTGTTATATAATTTATGTGTATAACTCTTTTGTATTTCATTTTGCTTTTATTACTTTTACTTTTATTTCTGTTTTATTCTTTCTATATGTTCCACAAAGAACAAAAAGAAATAAGCAAACAAACGTTCTTTTGTTTTATTTATTATATTTATTTTTTATTTTATTTATTTTATATTATTAAAATATTGTCGTATAGCTCATAGCTGTGTAATTAGATGAGTGAACAAACGTTCTTTTGTTTTAGGGTGTAAGGGGGTTTTACTTTACAATAATATCATATATTTTAAAAATGCAGTTACCCCAAAAATAAACAAGCCCCAATTTTAAAATCAAAATTTTTAACCTTTTAAAATTTAATCAAAAAGTTAAATTTTACAAAATAATTAAAAATAGTTAAAATATTATAAAATTATTGATAAAATTGTGATTTTATAAATATTAATAACCCCGTTACGTTTTAAATTTATGGTAGTAAGGGGGATACAATAACAACCAAGACCCCAAAAAATCGAACAAGTGTTCCGCGTGCACATCCATTCCCACACCCAACTCCGAAATACCGAAAAAACCTTACTCTCCCAATGCATACAAGCACAAAAAATAAAATTATTTATAAAATCGAAAAAACAGATATAAAAAATCGTAAAAACGGTGAAAATAGTGCATTAAGCGAAACAGTAAAAATAATAATTATAGTAATAAATATAGAATAACGATAAAAAAATAAGATATTAAAAATCTCTAAAAACCTTGATATTTCTAATAATTCATACGAAACTTCTAAAAATACTTCTAAAACACTCTAAAATTTCTAATAATTTCAAAAAAATAGAAATATAGAAAAATAGATTAAAATGTTAAAATAAATCAATTATATTATAAATATTTATATACATATTATATATACATATTATATAACATATTTAGTTGTGTAAAAATACAAAGTTCATTGTGTAAAAATACAAAGTTTGAATGTGTAAAAGTACAAAGTTTGAATGTGTAAAAGTACAAAGTTTGGTTGTGTAAAAATACAAAGTTTAGCATATAATTTTAAAAAAGTATTGACTTTGAAAAATAAATATGTTATAATTATATAGAAGCAATTAAGAGAGAAACATAAAGTATTAATTAAGGATAAGAAAGGTGGTGGTATGTGTGTGAGTAAAGAAAGGACATCATTGTTAATACCTAGTGAAGAAAATTTCATATCCAATAAAGAGGTTTCAGATATATTATATGTTTGGATATTGTTAAATGGAGATAATATAGATGGAAATATAACTATCAATCAAAAGCCAAGAGGGGCATATAAGGAGTTAGGTATAAATTATAGAACCTTTTATAGAAAAATAGATAAGTTATTGGAATATGGATATATAGAAAAAGATGGGGAGTACAAATATAAAATAAGCAGCAAGAAATACAAATATAAGAGATATGTATATAAAGATATAATAAAAGAACTATATGACACCAAAATAAATAATATCATAAAAGTATATATATATTTAAGTTCATTATATGATACTAACCAAAAAAAAGGAATTCCTACCTATTTTAGATATAACACATTAGCTAAAGTAATAGGATATTATGGAGGAGAAAACAGAGACAGTAGAAATGAGAAAAAGGTAGGGGGGATAGTAAAAAAACTATCCGACATGAAATTAATCTCATATACACCACAGTATATTAAAGTAGGAGAAAAATATCAAACTAATTTTATATTAAATAAAATAGTAACAAAATAAGGAGGGATATATAAATGTTAGATAATATTTTCTGGTTTTTCATGGGTATAATAGGCAATATTGTAAAATTTATTATAGTGTCAGGGATAATTGGATTTATATTATTATTACCTTTTTTATTAAAAGGGGGATGGTTATTAGGTATAATAATATATGGTTTTTTATTTATATGTATTGGAACTTTTCTAGTAGATAAACATAATCAAAATAAAGACCATTTTGAAGAGATGATGAAAAGGAGAGAAGAATTTAATGAAAGAAGTAAAAAGATATAGTGGATATGAATTAATCAAGGCATTAAAAAATAATGAAATAGCTACAGGGACAAAATTATATAAAGAGTATGAAGGCAAAAATAATTCATCATATAGATATAAATTTTATACAAAAGTAGGAGAATTCAGACAACTTCATATTTGGAGAGAAGAAAAAGGAAAAGAAGATGAAATGCTAGAAAGAGTATTAGATACAGAAGATTTAACAAATAGTACATTTGTTATATATGAAAAAGAGGAAGAATATTCTTTAAGTAAAAGTGTACGTATCTTATCTGTATTTTTAGAAGAATTAGAAACAGTTTTCGAGAAAACAAAAATCAACAACACAAAAGAAAGAAAGGCATTAAGAAAACTATTAGATACATTTAATGATAGTATTTTTATTTCAAAAAAACAATTAATGTTAATGGAAAAAGAAATAGATAAGCAGAATGAGCCATATGAAGCATATAACAAAGAAAGTAGAGCATATTGGTTGAATTTAGGAAAGAAGTCTTTGATTAATATGTTATTAAATGGATTAGGAGGAGAATAATGTATATCTCAGAAGAAAGGATAAAAGAAGTTATAAGCCATATTAAAGCTGGTTTTAATAACATACCACAGAGAGAAAGAAATTTAAGTGCTGAGGGCATAAATTATCTTTTAGATAAAATAGAAGAAAAAATGTTAGGAGATGAAAGTAAGATGGATATAAAAACAAAATATAATATAGGAGATAAAGTTTGGATTGTATATGAGAATAATGGAGAAGTTTGTATTTTTTCAGATATCATAGATAGTTACTTAATATCTGAAGATGAAACAATAATATATGTAAAGGATAGTGACTGTGTAGATTTAAAGGAAGATGACGTAATATTATATGATGATACAGAGGCATTAATAGAAAAAATAATGGAAATAGATAAACAATATGAAGGGAAATAAAGATATGTTAAGTGATTTAAACGAGTTTAGAAAATTAGTAGGATGGACACATTTTCTTATTGTGTTGTTGTTAGCTTTTATAGAATTGATTTTTAATATACCTTATTTATTATTAAAGTTAATCTTTTATCCTATTTGGTGGTTTTATGATAATTTTATGGAAGATAATTTTTATTGTATAAACTTTATTAACTTCTCATTTTTTAATAAATATGTTAAGTATTTAGAGACACAGATAAAAGAGGAGCAAAGAGATGTGTGATTGTACTGTTTTAAGCAAAAATATTAAATTAATAGGAAATACTATTTTTATAGGAGATAAAGAGATAACAAATCTGCCTAAAGAATTAGAAAATCTATTAAGAAATGGTAAGCCTAAAATTACCGTAAATAGTGTTAATATTATAATAGATGAATGGGAATATAAAGATGGTAAGTTTAAAAAGACTTTAAGAGGTTATATCCATAAATATTTATAAATGGAGGGTTATATGAATAAAAGAAAAATAAAAATAGTTGAAAATGGTTATTGGATATCAGATAATTGGTTTTATTTAGATACTTATAAATCAATTATATCTAAAGAAATAACGTATCAAGAGTTTGAAAATGATTTTTGGGGATATAGTTATAATTTAGATTGGGATGAAGAATATTTAGGTAATAATCCTTTTACTCAAACATGTTGCAAAAGATATTTTTTAGATAATGAAAAAATGTTTGTAGAGGTTTGTGTGTTTACAGGTATAGAAACTGAGTTTTATATTCATAAAGTCATTACTAATAATTATTCAAATTCTAATGATTTAGTAAAAGATTTAATGGAGTTAAATGAAATATATGATTATTTAATAAGTTCATTTGAAAATTATAGGAGGGATATAATAGATGATAAGTCTTTATAATGAATACAATGAAACAGGAGATTATCAAGCATTTATTTCTGCTAAGGAATGTGGAAATAACAAAGATAACTTTTTAAAAGTATTAAAAGAAGAATTAATGGATGATAACATAGAATTAGCAGGAGAAGTAGAAGAAGGATATTATAGGATAAAAAGGTCAGATGAATGGGAGAGAGATGAACTTGGAGAATATTGTTGGGCACCTACCCAGAAAGGAAGAGGAGCAACTTTATTTTATATGGCAGATTGGAAATTTAAAAAGGAGGTTATATAATGTTGTCTAATGGAGAGAAAGTAGAAAATATATCTAAATGGATAGTATTTCATACAAATGACCCAGTTGGAGCAATTAAGATAGGAGAAATGTTAGATGATTTATTAGATGAAATATATAATTCTATCCATAAAGATATATTAATAGAAAAAATAAATAAATATAAAGAATGTATAAAAGGATGTAAGCCAGATGATTTAATGCTTATAGACTACTATGAAGATAGAATAATTTTTTTACAAGAGCTTATAGATGAGATTAATGAAACTTTTATAGAACATAGAGGAGGGAAAGATGATGAAAATAGTTAAGGTTCATGAGATTAATGCGGTAGACATCATAAATATTTCTAATAATCTTGAATTAGATAAAAATGAAAGTAAGATACAACGAATAAAGAAAAAGATTGATAATATTTTAAATCAAATTACTGTTGAAGAAATAGAACGTAGAATAAAAGAAGACGAGGAAAATCCATGTACAAATGAAATTATATTTAATAAGGAGGATTAATATATGGAAGAAGATGATTTTACAGATTGGTTAATTGATAGAGAGGATAGTATAGAATATCCTTATGGTCAAACTAAAAATGAAATTATTTGTGATATAAAGGATTGGATAAACGGAGAAGAATTTAATATAGACGATATAAAAGAAAGTTTGAAGATTTTGATAGATGATATAGAAAAAGACATATAAAGATTGGAGGTAATAATGAATATATTAAAGTTAGGTAAAAATCCAGGAACTCAAAAATATATAAAACGTTGTAGAAATTGTAAAAGTTTATTAGTGTATGACGATAGTGATTTATTTCCTGATATGAAAATGGATTTATGTATAAAATGTCCAGTATGTGAAAAGATTTTACTTATTGGATTATTTCCAAGAAAATATAAACCAGAAAAACATGGAAAAATAAAAAATGAAATAGGTTTTAAAAAGGAGTTATGATGGATAAAGAATTAATTATTAATATGTTGGAAGATACAGATATAAAATATGTGATTGGAATTGATATCAATTTAGAGCTTTATGATAAGGATAGGGTTCGTATTGATTATATGAATTGTAACAAAGAGATTAAGCATATGGAAGGTTATTTTGACAATAGTATATAGAAAGGAGCAGGCATGATTAGTTATATTAATGAATTATATAAAAAAGAAGTAGAAGACAATAAAGAATTAAGAGATTGGGTAGATAAATTGGCTGATTTTATTTTATCAAACCATTATCAAATAACATATGTAGATGAACAACAATGGAATAAAAAGAAAAGAGAAATTGTTGAAGAAATTTGCATTAAGAAAGAGGTATAATTATGGAAGATTTTATATGTGATTATCAATGTGACAAGTGTATAGGGAAGTGTTTTGATATGGGTTTAATTATAAAATAGGGAGGTAAAAAATTGTGAATATAGAAAAAGCCTTAGAGGAAATGAGAAGTTGGATAGAATATGAGAAAAATAATAAAGACAAAATATTAAGGGCTGATGATTTGATTGATATACAAGAAACTATAATAAAAGAAGTAGATAGACAAAACAAAATAATAAGGCAGGCTTATGCAAAAGCAAATAATTATCTATATTTTGATGATAGTTCTGATTATGGTGTAGGTTTATGGGAAGTTATTAGAACATTAAGACCAGATTTGGCTGAGAAATGGGATAATAGTGACGAATATATAGCCTTAGAATATATAGAAGAGGAGGATTAAAATCATGACAGAAAGACAACAATCTGCATTAGACAGATTAAAAAGAGGAATAAATGATATATGGTTTGCCACATTATATAGTCAGGAAGAAATGGACGAAGATATTAGCATTGTATTAGATTTAGTATCTGAAATGCAAACAGAAATAAGCAAAAAAAACTATGAGATAAAAAGAATAAAGAAAGACAATTATGAATTGGATAGAGATGCTCAAAAGTATTTTGATGCTTATATGGATGGTGTTAGTGAGATTTATGGAAAAAATATGGAAATTGATATATTAGTAGAAAAGCTATATTGTTATTTAAAATTTATGAAATATCATAATTTAACACTGGACAAAGAATGTAAAATATATAATGATAAAGATAAAGAAAGCATGAAATATTTAAAGAAAAAAGTTGAGAAGAAAGTGGAGATGGATAGAAATGATGGATTATATGAATAGAAATGGTGAAGAATATGTAGTATTAAACATAGAAACATATGACAGGTTAAAAGAAAAAAGTGAAATTTTAAATAAGATTGAAGAAAATATAGAAAGTACGAGTTATGATGAAGATGGAACTGTATTGTCAGGATTATGGTTTGCTACTACTGCTAAAGTAGAAAAAAAGTTAGAAGTAGATTTAGAAGAAATTTTAAATATATTAGGATATGATATAGAAGGGTTTGATAGTATTATTGTTAAAAATCCATCTAATAAATCATAATACATTTGTAAGGAGGAGCTATGGAGGTATTAATATTTTTATTAGAAATATTTGATAAAATAACATGTTTGGCAGCATTATGTTTTGGGATATTTATTATTCCCTATTCTTTGTATAATGCAATTATGTATATTATTATAAAAATAAAATATTGGAGGAATTCATATGAGAATAGAAGAGGTAATCTTAAAAATTAGAAATGGTGAAATAAAAAAAGGAGATGTTTTATTTTTTGATACAAATAAATCCAGAAAAAATGAAATAGAATATGACGGAGAACATTTTATTGCAAAGTGGACTGTTAATAAATTAGACTTTTTAGAAATTTATAGTTTAGAAGAAGTAATGAATATGGACTTCAAATTATATGAGACAGTAACTATAGGAAACTTAGAATTGAGAGGCACTGATTTTACAAGGCATGAGAACAGCCCATTTATGAATGCGGCTGATACTTTAGAGATTGTTATAAAAGAAGAGATGTATTGTAGAACAATTGGATATTGGATGATGACTGAAATGGGATATGATTTTAGATTTGTTGGTGATAGATTTTTGACAGAGGATATAGATATTTATGATTTATATAATTTAATAGAAGAAGGTCAAAAAATAACACAACAAATGTTTAAGGAGAAAAATAATGGATAGGTATTGTAAAGAATGTGTATATTTTCCTTGTATGAGAGAAGAATGTGATATATTTAAAGGACATTGTAATTATGGGAAATCAATTGTTACATTTGTTATAGAAGAACTTGCAAAGGAGAATGGGTATAATGAATAGACCATCTTATATGAAAATTGGATATTGTAAAGGATATTGCAAAGAAACTAAGGAATGGATATATGGCTGGCATTGGACAGATACACCATATGTTTGTTTTTATAATGGAGAGAAAATCAGGCATTTTATAAGAGTTCAAGTTAATTATGATTGGAATTTGACTGAACAAAGAGATTATGAAGTTGAGCCTGAAAGTATAGGTTATTATATTGGAAGAAATGATAGTAATAACATTCCAATGTTTTTAGGTGATAAGGTACATTTTACTAAGAATAAAAAAGACTATGAAGGTAAAATAGGGTACAGTGTAGAAACTGCGGCTTATTGTATATTAGGAAATCCTTATGGGATAATAGTAGATTTTAGTAAGTTATCTAATATAGAAATAAAAGATATTTAATAAAATAAATATCTTTTAAGATATAATGCTAGGAAGCATTGAGTTTACTAGCATTAAAAAATAAACTCGAAGATAATATGGAATTAAATGTAGTTAAGCTTCGAGTTCAATAAAATAAATATATGGAGGTGATAATAAATGATTATTTTATTTGATATGAACAAAGAAATGTGTGATGCCTGGAACAAAGAATTTAAAGACTGTAATGATGTAAAGGTATTAAATATAAAACTTGATGAATTACAACCTGTAGATTATTTAGTAACAGCAGGTAATAGTTATGGAATAATGAATGGTGGTATAGATTTAGCAGTAAGAAATTTGTTTGGAACAAGATTACAAGATAGGGTACAATGGGGTATTATAAGAAAATATAAAAAATTATATTTACCTGTAGGAGATAATATAGTAGTTTATGGAAATAATAAATATAAAAATGTTATTTATGCACCTACTATGGAATTCCCAAAATTTATTTCTAAAGATTGTATATCTAAAATATTTTTAAATTGTTTATTAACAGCTAAGAATGGAAACATAGCATGTTGTGGTTTGGGAGCATTAACTGGAGGGCTTACTGTTACTACAGTAGCACAGGAAATGAAATTAGCATATAATAAATTTAAAAAAATAAATTAAAATCGAAAGGATGATATATAATGGATAGTTATGTAACTATAGAAAAAGAAGAAATATATGATATCTTATGTGGTTGTGGATTGATGACTATTTATACTAAAGAATATGGTTCATTAGAAATGACTGATGAAGATAGTATTATGGAGGATTTTATTCCAGCAGTAGTAGACTATATCAATGACAAATTAGATAATACGAGATTATTTTTAGAATAAGTATTGACATTGAATATAAAATATGGTATAATAAATCAAAGAAGGAGGATAAAATATATGGATTTTGTAAAATTAATAATATATCTTAATGACGGAGTAGTTCAAGTAAATATAAGTGAAGAAATGTCAAGAAATCTTTCTACCGCAGTTAAAGATAAATCAGAAGATAAATTACGAGAATATTTTCATAATTTAGAGGATACACTTTCAGGTGAAAAGATTGATATAGAACTAGATGATTTAAAAGGATTTGAATTTAAGTTAGGCAAGTAATACTATAATACTCCTTAATTAGGATATTATAGTGGGGTGATAATGTGTGTGATGACAAAATTTCTAATGCTTGCTACAATTGTCCGTTTTTTATACAAAGTTGTTCATTTTGTCAATTAAATGATGAATATATAGATGATTGTATAGATGTAGTTAAGGAGTTGTATAATAATTATGAAGTTGAAAATTATAGAATTTATGAAAAATCATAAGAACTGGGAAGAATTACTAACTAAAAAACCATATTGTTTAAAAGTTAATAGGCATAATGGATATATTTTATTGAAATATGACCAAATACATTCTGATTTTTCTTTAGATATTGTTAAAGAAGCTAGGGGAATTATAATAAAAGAAGAATGTTACAAGGTAGTATGTTTCCCTTTTATTAAATTTTTTAACATAGATGAAACTTATGCAGACAAAATAGACTGGAATACAGCAAAAGTACAGGAAAAAATAGATGGCTCATTAATTAAATTATGGTGTGACGAAAAAAATGGAATAAAAACATGGAATGTATCTACAAATGGATGTATAGATGCTTTTGCTTGTGATTTAGGTACTGATATATGTCCTTATAAAACTTTTGGAGAATTATTTATGTCCGTTTTTAATTTTAGAACTTTTCAAAAAATGAACCCAAACTATACTTATATGTTTGAATTAGTATCTCCTTATACAAAAATTGTAGTAGATTATCCCAGAACAAAAATATATCATTTAGGAACTAGGAATAATATTAGTGGAAAAGAGCTAGAAGAAGATATAGGTGTCACAAAGCCAAAACTATATCCATTAAAGACTGAGGAAGAAATTAGAGAAACAGCAAATAAGTTACCTTTCAATGAAGAAGGTTATGTTGTAGTAGATAAAAATTATCATAGAGTAAAAGTTAAATCTCCAGCTTATGTTAATGCACATAGGTTAATTAATAATAATGTCATAAATACAGTAAAGGTACTTGATTTAATTATACAAAATGAGCAAGAAGAATTTTTATCTTATTTTCCTGAATATAAAAATGTATTTAAAGACATAGAAAGAAGATATTTGAATTTTAGAAAAAGATTAAAGACAATAGAGGAACGCATACTAAAATTGAAAAAGAAAGCTAAAGATAGAAAAGATTTTGCTATTAAGTTAATAAAAAGAATGCCAGATTATAAAGAAATGGGTTTTATGCTTTATGATGATAAAATAAAAAATTATGAAGAATATTTGAATAATTTAACTACTAAAAAAATTATAGAAGGGATAGAAAGATATGAAAACATATGAAAAGCTTTATGCTGTAAGAGAAAAGAAAACAAAAAAATTAATTAGTAAAAGACATTCTAATCCATTTTTTACTTACAAAAGAAATGCTGAAAGTCAAATAGAAGAAATGGAGAGCCCATATTGGGGATATAAAGAAGGAGAATTAGAAATTGTTACTTTTAGATTAGAGGAGATAGAATATGAATAAGTTTTATATGATAGTAGGTTTACCTGGTTCTGGTAAATCAACTATTAGTAATGAATTGAATGGAGAGGTTTTTTCTTCTGATGCTTTAAGGAAAGAATTATGGGGTGATGAAAATACTCAAGGCGATAATACTTTATTGTTTAATGAACTTCATAAACGTATAGAAAAAGGATTAAAAGAGGGGAAAAATTGTATATATGATGCAACTAATATTAATGCTAAAAAAAGAATACAATTTTTAAATAAAATAAAAAATATAAAATGTGAAAAAATTTGTATATTAGTAGCAACAGATTTTAATGTATGTTTACAAAGAAATAATTTAAGGGAAAGAAAAGTTCCATATGAAGTAATTAAGCGAATGTATTTTAATATTGATATTCCTCAATATAGAGAAGGATGGGATAAGATTATTATAAAAAGGACACAAGATGAGATGAACGATTATGATATATTTAAATTTGTAGATTATTTAGAAACAATTAATCATGATAATCCTCATCATTTACTAACAATAGGAGGACATATTCAGGCAGTTGTAAAATATATAATGGATAATTATCAATTTAAATTTGCAGGAGATATAGAAAGATTAGAATGTTTATTAAGAGCAGCTTTATATCATGACATTGGCAAAAAGATTACTAAAACATTTATTAATAGTAAAGGAGAAAAAACAGAAGTAGCTCATTATTATAATCATGAGAAAGTATCTGCTTATATGTATATAATGTATGAACATACAGAAGAATTAAAAGATGTAGATAAAATTCTTTATATAGCTGATTTAATTGGACTTCATATGAAAATGCATTGTTATAATGGTGATAAAGAAAAAGCACATGAAAGAATAAGAAAGTTGGTAGGACAGAGAGAATTTGAAGATTTATGTATTTTAAATGAAGCTGATATTATTTGTGGGTAGGAGGATAAAATGAAAGTTTTAATTATTATATTAGGTGTAATATTAGGGTTAGTATTAGGTTTTGGACTTTTAGGGTTAATATGCTGGGGAACAGTGAATGGAATATTATTTTTATTGGGAATGGCAACTACTTTCACATATTTTCAAGGAGTTATCTTAGGTATAGTAATTTGGGGACTGAAAATACTAATTAAAGGATTATTTAGTATTAGAGTAAAATTAGATAAAAGATAATTAATCAGTTAATATGTAAATTATAGAAAGGAAGAGATATATGCCAAAAGTTGTTTTAATATCTGGGAAAGCACAATCAGGTAAAGATACATTTGCCAGATTATTTAAAGAATATGCAGAACCTTATGAAGAATTAGAAAATAAAAGAGTATTAATCTTAAAGTATGGAGATATCTTGAAGTTTATATGTAAACAGTTTTTTTATTGGAATGGTGAAAAAGACTTAGAAGGTAGAACTCTCTTACAAAGAGTTGGTACAGATATATTTAGGAAAAATAATCCTGATACTTGGGTGAATTGTGTAATAGAAATAGTAAAAGGATTAGGAAATTTATATGATTATATACTTATACCAGATACAAGATTTCCAAATGAAATTTCAAAATGGATGGGTTGTGGAATAGATTATGTGACAGTTAGAATAGACAGAGTAAATGCAGACAATACTCCATTTGATAATAAATTGTCTTTAGAACAAAAATCACATATTAGTGAAACAGCGTTGGATAGATATGTATTTGATTATCATGTTACCAACAGAAAGCTTATAGATTTAAGTAGAGAAGTAGTGGGTATATATAATGAGTTGGAGGGATTTTAATGAAAAAAATAAGATTAATAGACTTTTTAGAATTTTTTAGTTTTAGATATTCTGATAGTGATAATAATGAGAGTACAAAAATAGTTCGTATTTATTATCCTGAAGATAGAGATACTTATAATAAGGATAGATATTTTGAATTTGGGATATATGATTATTCTTATGATACCAGAAAAAGAATTATAGATACTATTAATTCGTCTATTTTAGAGTGTTATGTATATGAAATAGATGTAAATTGTGATGGATGTTTAAATATATATGTAAGTAAAGAAGAGTGGATAGATGATATTAATTTAGATTTTTATGATTATCCTTTAAATAATAATAATAATAATAATAATAATAAAGATACAGCTATAAAAAAGATATATGTATGTTCTCCTTTAAGAGGAGATATAGAAACCAATATTGAAAAAGCAAAAGAATATTGTAGATTTATTGCTTTAAAACTTGATGCAATTCCAGTTTGTCCACATATCTATTTCACTAGATTTTTAGATGATAATAATGAAATTGAACGAGAAGTTGGGATGAGCTTCGGTTTAAGGTTATTGAGTGAATGTGATAATGTGTATGTGTTTGATAGTAATGGTATAAGTGAAGGAATGAAAAAGGAAATAGAATTAGCAAGTAAATTAAATATACCAGTGGCATATGAAAGTAGTGAGGTGTTTAAATTTGTCAAATAAATATAGTTATGAAAAAGCATGGAACTATTTGGTTACAATGCTAAATGGTGTAAGCCAAATAAGTGATACCGTCAAAATAGATAAGATGCAAGAAATTATGTTTAATCTTGAAAGAAGGATTGATGGTGATGACACAGAGTGACATTTATGTTAAAATAAGGGAATTAGAAAATAAAATAAATGAAACAAATAACCATATCATTGTACATTCCCTTATAAAAAAAGAGAACAATTATTGGTATTTATTGGGTCAATTAGATGTTTATAAATTTCTAATTGAATAAGGAGGTATTATAAATGAAAAATAGTACTGGAAGAAGATTACTAGAACAAAGATATGGTAAAGGGTGCTTTATGGAGAGAGCTGGCATTAGAATAATTACTGAAGAAGAAGAACAAAAGCTTAAAAAGAAAATAAAAGGTTATAAAAAGCTAAATAGACAAATAACTTATCACCATATAAAGGAAAAACATTTAGGTGGAGAAGTATCTTTACAAAATGGGGCTAATATTGCTGCTTATAATCATGAATGGCTTCATAGACAACCACCAGAGGTTATAGAAGAAATAAACAATAAATTGCAAGAATTTAAATTATCTATAGATATTGCATCTTTAAAGGTAGGAGATAAAGATATAGAATTAGATAAAATTGGTTCTGTGGATTTAGAATTAGATACAGATGATGTAATTACTATTCCAGTATATAATAATACTCAAGAAGATGAAATTCGTAGGAAGAACAAATTTAATAGAGCAAAGGTTAAAGAAGAGACGAAGCATCTTATTGAAGAAGAATTATATAGATAATGGAGGAATTAAATAGTGCAAAAACTTCAGCAATTTTATGTATTAAAATTTAATTCTAGTAGACTATATAAAGATAATTATAACATAAATATCACAATGAAGACTGCTAGAAAGAATGGAGAGTTAATTTCATTAGGAGATAATCAAGTATTAAGGTCTATAAGAAAGATAAAAGGTAAAGATATTGATTTTGATTTTATTAATAGCCTGTTTAGGGAAAGGAGAAAATTAACTAGAAGAAGAAACTGTATAGAAAATAAGCAAAGAATATTACAAATTGATAAGGATATAGATAACTTATTATTTATTCCTGAATACATATCAGTGGTAATAGAAAAACATTCTCATTATAAACATTTAATAAAACATAAATTAGTAGTAAATGGTAAAAAATATGTTAGATTATTATGTGGTGCAGGAAATGCCAGAAGAAACACAGTATTTTTTGTACAAGAAGATATTTATGATGAATTAGATAAAATTTTATGTAATGGTCATAATGAAATTAAGATTACAGAAAATAAATATAATGCCTATTATGCATTATCAAATAGTGCAACTTATAATGTTAGCGAACCAAGAGTATGTGTAGTACCAGATAAAGAAATAACAATGACAAAAACAGTAGATTGGGTAATCGAAAAAGAACCAGATGATATTATAGAAGAGAAAGATAAAGAATTAACATTTAATTTATGGGATGGTATGGGAATATGTTCTCCAGAATTAGCAGAGCAATGGTCTAAAGATTTAGAATTAGATTATATTCCTTGTTCTTTTTGTATAAGGAATTATTTTGTTAAAGGAATGGTATGTGTGTTTGATTTTCATAAATTTTCGAGGGAAGTAGCACATACTAATATAATAAAGGATTTATATGGTAATGAGGTAAATACAGATGAAATAGATATGATTATTACAGAAAGTCAATTTAAGCTTTGGAAAGGATATGACAGCTGGGAACATTATCTTAAATGTTGTGAAGAGAATGATGGTAGATGGGGAGTAACAAAATTTAGCCCTAAACAAGATAAAACATCTGTGTTTACAAATTATCAATTTTTACAAGTATTAAATTTAGACACATCTGATAAGATAGAGGAATTATGTACTCCTACTGTTGAGTGGTTAGATAAAATAATAAGTCAGGATAGTAATTATACTTTATTATATTTGCTTGGAAGTTTATGTGATAAACCATTGGACGAAATGGAATTAGATGATTTTATGGATGTGTTTAATTCATTAGAACCAATAGTTAAAGCTTTAATTCTAAATAGAGATATGTTAGGAGATACCTATATTAAAACTAAATTAGCTAGATATTTAAATACTAAAATTAATGAAAGCTATATAGGCAAGCTATTAGTTAATGGTAATTTTCAAACAATGCTATCTGACCCATATGGTTTATGTGAGCATATATATGGAATGGAAGTTAAAGGGTTATTAAATGAATTTGAACATTATAGTAGATATTGGAATGATAGAAAAATAGACAAAGTAGTTGCTATGAGAGCACCTCTGACTTGGAGAAGTGAGGCTAATATATTAAATTTACAAAACAATGATAAGGTAAATGAATGGTATAAATATTTATATAGTGGTATTATATATAATGTATGGGGAATAGACTGTATGCTTCATGCTGATAGTGATTTTGATGGAGATTTAGTATTTACAACAGATAATAGTACAATGATAAATAATGTAATCTCTGGTAATCCTATTACCTATGCAAAGAAACCCACTGAGAAAAAGTATATCAATAAAAACGATTTATATAAAGCTGACTTGTTGTCATTTGATAGTAAAATAGGATATATTACTAACTGTAGTACTACATTATATGCTATGTTACCATTATACAAAGAGAACACTCCTGAATATAATACTATCATGCATAGATTAAAAGAATGCAGAGTAGCACAAGGTAATGAAATTGATAAAGCAAAAGGTTTAATTGTTAAATCTTTTCCTAAGCATTGGACAGATTGGACAAATCCAGATAACCCTAATGAAATGTTTACCGCAGAAGATATAAGATTTAATAATAGTTTATTAATTGATAAAAGACCATATTTTATGAAATATTTATATCCTAAATATAAATCTCAATATAATGAACACAAAAACAAGTATGACTATTTGTGTTATAGAGAGTTTGGTATACATATTGATGAACTGTTAAAATTAAATAATAAAACAGAAGAACAAGAATGTTTAGTAAATAATTACAATAAATTTAACCAATTTTTGGAAACTAATTGTCCCATGAATAACATATGTAGATATATGGAGAAAAGAGTTAAAGAAATTAAAATAAATGCTAAAAAACCATCTCCTGATTATATATTTAATATTATATTTAATAAAAATATAGAAATTACTGAAAATCAGATAAAGGAAATGGAAAAAGTTTATAAATCTTATAGAAAAAGCAAATCTCAATCTAATAATATATCTAATGATAATGTTGATTTTGATGGTGAAAATATCAATATTATATCTAAAGAGAATTTATCAAGTTTAAATTTTGATTATATAAGTGATGATATACAAAGATTAGCAAATCTAGCAGTGTATGTAAATTATTATCTTTATCCAAAATCTCCTAAGAATTTTTGTTGGGATTTATTTGGAGAAGGAATAGTATTAAATATTTATGATAATTCTAACAAACACTTTACTATACCTTTACTGAGTAATGATGGAGATATTGAATATATGGGAAAGAAGTACAAAAATAAAGAGGTGAATATAGAGTGCCAATAATTTTTGATGAAAAAAAGCATGCTCAAGAAGTAATTAAAAATGGAACTCAAACCATAAGAAATAAAAATTTTGAATTACAACTAGTTGCAAATTATCTTAGAGAAGAAGGATATTCGGATGCTTATATAGAAGAGGAACTTCATAGAATTTCAAAGAAGTGTTTTCGAGATTATAATAGAATACAGATGTATAAATCTATAGACCAAAAAGTAAAAAAAAGTAAAAAGGGAATATTAAAAATAGCACTCCCTATTAAAATTTATAAAGAAGAAATGGATGTTATTTTATCAGAGGAAAATATTAAGTGCCAGAAATTAATGTTTGTATATTTAGTACTAGCTAAGTATTATATGAGTAATGTTAAAAGTGAAAAATATTATGTAGGGTGTAAAGATAATGATATTTTTAAATTATGTAATATGTATACTAGAAAACAAGAAAAACTAGATTTAATGCACTATCTAACAAAAAAGGGATATATAACTCCCACATTAAGTATGAGTTCAGTTGTAAATTATGTAAAAGAAAGTGGAGATGTTGTCTTGGAAATAATTCCTGATTATGATATGATATATTATTTTGAAAAGGAATACTTAGATGGTATTTTTATAAATTGTGAAGTTTGTGGAAGGTTGGTAAAAAAAACTAATAATAGAGTAAAGTATTGTAAAGAATGTGCGAAAAAAATAAATAAAACAAATGCTTTATCTGCTACAAATATTAAAATTTGATTTAGAAACCTTCTACACCTATTGGGAGAGAAGGGGTTTCAGCCCCTTGCTCATTACCATATTATGGATAGAGATATAGCGGAGTAGAGCAGTGGTAGCTCGTCTGGTTCATACCCAGAAGGTCAATGGTTCAAATCCATTCTCCGCTACCATAATATCTGGGATTAGTGTTTAATGGTTAGCACAGGGCTTTTGGGAAGCTCTAGTGACTGTTCAAGTCGGTCATCCCAGACCAAGATAAAGGTAATTTTTCTTTGGAAGATTAAAGGATGAAAACCCCTTATGCTCCCTTAGTTTAACTGGCAAAACAATAGTCTTGTAAACTATCGTAGTAAGTTCAAGTCTTACAGGGAGCTCCATATAGTAGTCACCAGGAAACTTTAGAAGCCCTGGTGCAATAACTATTTTATTATAGAAAGGAAGATTATATGAATTCAAAATATTTAAGAAAAGAAAATGAAGATAGCTTAGATTATGCAATGAGATTGATTGATATAAAAAAAGAAGAAAAACCAGACGACTTAGATTGGGCTGATATTACTGAATTATTAGGATTGGATTTAAATAAGGATAGTTTAAGGAAATCACAAGATACTATATTTGGTGGAATTTCTGTATATAAACAAATGAAGGCTAGAGGATTAAATAGTGAGCCAATAGAATATCAAAAAGAAATTGAGGTTCAGTTACAAGAATTAAAAAAAGAAAGAATTAAATTGTCAGATGAAAGAGCTGCACTAAATAGAAAATTAAGAACTCAAGCAAGGAAAGAGGATTTATATAGTTTGGCTATAGAATGTGCTAATATTATGAAAGATAATGCAATAGAACTTCATAAGGATTACATAATAAAAGAGCCTGAAGAAAAAAGTGCAATATTAACTTTAAGTGATTTTCATTTTGGTTTAAATATAAATGAGTTCAATAATGTATATAATCCAGAAATATTTGAAGAAAGACTTAATAAATTGTTAGGGAAAGTAATTGAATATATTTGTAAAAATCAAGTAAAAACTATATATGTGTTGGGACTTGGTGATTATTTAAGTGGAATTATACATACTACTGTAAGAATAGAAAATAGAGAAAATATTGTGCAGCAAGTTGTAAAAGTGTCAGAATATTTATACCAATTTATAAGTGTATTATCTAATTATGCAGAAGTATTTTATTATGATATTAATGATAATCATGGAAGAGTATTCCCTAATAAAGATGAAAATGGTAATGATGATAACTTTTCATTATTTATTAGATGGTATTTAGAAGCTAAGTTTGCCAATGTTGAATATGTTCACATTATGCAAAATACATTTAGTAATGAAATTGGTGTTGTAGAAATATATGGAAGAAATTATGGATTTACACATGGACATAGAGATAAAATAGGTGAAGTTGTTCAGAATTTAAGTTTAATGACTAAAAAAATTTATGATGGAATATTTATGGCACATTGCCATCATTTTGAGGCAAATGAAGTCCATGGTACTTATGTATATATGAATGGAACTTTGTCTGGAACAGATACCTATGCAAATAACATAAGAAAGACAAGTAATCCTTCTCAAAATTTATTTATATTATCACCAGAAGAAGGAATAGAATGTCAATATTTGATTAGGTTATAAACTTAGGAGTTGGTTTTAGTGAACTGTAATATAAAGAAGATAGCTCAAAAATTTATGGCTGTCGCTTTATGTATAATAATATTATTATGTAATAGTATGTGGATGTTTAAATTTAATATTCCTTCAAATCAGATTTCGTGTTTTCAAATTTCATCAGAGGAACAACAGCCAGTTGAGGTTGCCTCTGTATCAGAAGAAAAAGACGAAAGAAATATAAATATAACTTCAAGAGGTGGTACTAGAAGAGAAAGAATAGAATATACCATATATGAATTCAATATAAATCATGAAAAAAAATTATATTTTGATAATATTGAAAAGGCTGAATTCCAGAAAGATTATTTATTAAGAAATACTGAAGGAGTATCTGTAGAAATAAAAGAGATTATTCAAGAAAATAAAGATAATTTATCTTCTGAATTTAATATTAATAATACTATTGAAAATTATATTTTAAAATATAAAAAGAAAACAAGATGTTTCCCTACTATATCTCACACAGTAACTTCTACTTATGGGAAAAGAGCATCTCGTGGAGATTTCCATACTGGTATAGATTTGGCTGGGAAATATGGAGATAATATATATGCATTTAAATCAGGAACAGTTATTAAAGTTCAACATTCAAATGTAAGTTATGGCAATATGGTGTTAATTAAACATAGTGATGGAAGCCAAACTAGATATGCACATATGAGTTCAATAATAGTAAAGAGTGGACAATACGTAGGGTGTGGAGATACTATAGGATATATGGGGTCTACAGGTAATTCTACAGGAGTTCATTTACATTTTGAAATAATCATATCAGGGAAAACTGTAAATCCTTATAATTATATATTTTAATAGATGGAAAAAGTTTTAAACTTTTGCGGAGCTGTATTTGATGAAATATGGCTCTATTTTTATATTATAGAAGGGATGATAGAATGGCAAGGAAAACAGTAAAGAAGACAAAGAAAGCAGTAAAAAAAGAAGATGAAGAATTAGTACAATGTATTTCTTGTGGAAAATTTAAGTTAAGAAGAGAGTTTTATATAAGTTATAATGAGATGCATTTGAATGGGGTTTTACCATATTGTAAAACTTGTATAAAGAAAATGTGCAACGATAAATTTAATCAATTAGACAAAGAAAAGACTTTGAGAATGTTAAGAACTATTGATAGACCTTATATACATTCCATGTATGAAAAGGCTGTTTCTAAAGGCGGAGCTAATGCAATAGGTACATATTTAAGACTAATTAATTTACAACAATATAGGGATAAGAAATGGATGGATGGAGATTTAGATATGTTGGATGAAAAATCTGCTAATATAAAACCTCCACTTACAGAAGTGAAAAATGTAGAGCCCATAAAAACAGAAATAGAAAAATTTGAAGATTTTGAAGTTACTAATGAAATAATAACATTATTTGGCACAGGGTATACTGATGAAGAGTATTTTCACATGTGGAACAAATATCAATTTTTAAGTGCTAATTATACTGAACAAACAAATATGCATACAGAAGCATTAGTAACATATGTTAGATATAAAGTTAAAGAAGAAATGGCTGTTGCACAAGGTAAATCTACAGAGGCTAAGACTTGGGGAGAATTAGCAATGAAACAAGCTGAAAGAGCTAAAATTAACCCTAATCAGTTCAGTAAAGCGGATTTACAAGGAGGGTTGACCACAATAGGTGAGATAGCTCAAGCAGTAGAACAAAATGTAGATATTATACCTGTATTGCCAAAATTTAAATTTAGACCAAATGATGCTGTAGACTTTTGTATATGGAATTATATTAATTATGCTAGAGATTTAGAAGGAAAACCTTTGGTAGAATATGAGGATGTTTATAAGTTTTATGACAAAATGAGAGAAACATTTATTACTGAAACAGGAGACCCTTATGGTATTTTTGATGGAGACCCAACATTGTCCAATAGAGACAAAGTAAAACAGTTTATAAAGTTGCCTGATGAATACTATGAGGAAGGTGATAATTAATGGCATATATTAAAAATTTTGAAACACCAGAACATAGGCATAATAGAATGTCTAATGCTCCTAAAAGTAATTATAGTGCTTTAGATAATTCTACTGTAAAACCTAAAACAACTAGTCAACAAAACTTTTTTAATTCCCATATTAAACAATATACAGAATTCATTAGTTGGTGTCGTTGGTATCCTGATTTATTTTTAGATTTGATTAAACCTAAGACAGGTGGTATAAATTTACATTTTGACCAACGAGTATTTTTAAGATGTATATGTAGGTTTGTAAGTATATATGGAGTGTTTCCTAGAGGATGGGGAAAAACATGGGGAGAGGTAATCTCTATGTTTATTATAGCAGTTCTTTATCCAGGAATAACTATGTCTTTAACAGCACAAACCAAAGCAAATGCAGCAGAATTATTAAAAGATAAATATGATGAAATTACTAGACAATATCCATTATTAAAAAATGAAATGTTAAAACCAAGAATAGCTAAAGACGATTTTGAATTAAGCTTTGTTAATGGTTCTCGAATAGATGTATTAGCTAATGCACAATCAAGTAAGGGACAAAGAAGGAATAGAATACAAATAGAAGAAAGTGCATTAATAGATAATTTTACATTTGAAGATGCATTAAAACCAATAGTTGAAATAGGTAGAACAACTTCAGGTAAATTAGGAGTTGTTGACCCACTAGAACTAAATCAACAAATAAACTTCTTTACTACTTCTGGATTTAGAGGTAGTGATGAATGGGCACGAAGTGTACAAATGTATAAAGATATGGTAGACTTAAAGGGAGAGATAGTGCTTGGGTCAGGATGGATGTTAGGATGTTGGATGGGTAGAGGTTCTAATAAAAGTCAGATATTAAAAAAAAAGAGAGATACAGGTTCAGTAGCTTTTGCTAGAAATTATGAAGAGAAATGGGTAGGAGCTGTAGATAATCAATTAGTAGATATAAAAAAATTATTAAAAACTAGGACATTAACTGAACCTATATTAGATAATATAGATAACAAAAGAGAAATTATATTGGGAGTAGACGTGGCTCGTTCCGCTAATAATGCTAATAACAAAACAGTAATTAGTGTAGTAGAGGAGCATCATACTTCTAATGGACTAATTCGACAGTTAGATTTAATTAATATGTTTTTAGTTTCAAATCAATTAAATTTTACTGCACAGGCATGTTTGGTAAAAAAAGTTCAAAAACAATACAATGCTAAAATTGTAGTTGTTGATACTAATGGTTTGGGTAGTGGTCTAAGAGATGAATTACTTAAACCTAATGTTGATGTAGAAACAGGAGATACATACAATGCTTGGGATGCGGTTAATGGAGATATAAGGTCAGAATATAGAGAAGCAGAACCATTATTATTTGCATTAAATTCACAAAATAAAGATGAAACTAAAAAAGACGGTAGAATAAATAGCTATGCTATTATTAATTTTATTGATTGTGTAGATGGTCAAAAGTTAAGGTTATTAGAAGAAAGAAGAGACAATGGTATAAATTTAGCAGATATAGATGAAGTTAAAGCTTTTGTACCATTTGAGCAAACTAATGCTCTAGTAGAAGAAATATCTAATTTAAAATTAAAACATTTAACTAATGGAGAGGTTACTGTGGAAAAAGTTTTAAATAAAATAGATAAAGATAGATTTTCTAGCTTAATGTATGCATTATGGTGGGCAATGACCTATGATAATGTATTAAAAACAGATAATAAAGATTTGGTTATGACAATTGCAAAAATGAACAGTCTTGGAAGCAGAAGAGTAAGTTCATTAAATAAATTATTTAGATAATGGGGGTGTAAGTAAGTGAGTAATAACAAATCTAAAAAGAAAAGAAACATAAAATCTCAAAATCCAGGTAGAATGGCAACCCCAGAACAAATGGAAACGTTAGAAAAATTTGTAAAAACATATTCTGCTGATTTATCAAAACAATTACAACAATTAGACTTAATTACTAAGATTTCAAGTAATAAAGGACAGTATAACCCAATTTTGTCAGAACAATATCTTAATGATATAACTTTTAATCCACAAAAGGCAAGTTCACACGAGATTGAAAAATGGTTAATGGCACCACAATATAATGATATGAATATTAGACATTTAAGTCAATATTTAGAAAGTGCAGTTGGTCAGTATGGAAGAGCAATCTGGTTTTTGAACACAGAAAAGTCTTTTAATTATTTATTAACTCCAGCAGATGCTAACAATAGTGATTATATAGATAAGAAAGAGTATATGAATAGTTATATGACAGCATTAAATACTTTAAGAAAGATGAACATAAAGTATCAATTCCCAAAAATGGATTTACAAGTTATGGAAGATGGTGTTGGATTTTATTTTATTCAGGAAACAGATGATACAATTACATTTTTACAATTGCCTACAGATTATTGTTATATTACAGCACCATGGACATATGGATGGTTATTTGCTATAGATTTAACTTTCTTTGATAGAATGGTAGGAATGCCAGATATATTGCCAGAATTGACAGCAGCTTACGAACAATTTGTTAAAAAAAGAAAAGAAGGATATACAGGAGAAAAATTGGCTCCATTTCAGTATTATAATTTGCCACCAGAAAAATCTTTTTGTTTAACATTTAATCCAAATAGAGCTTATAAGATACCACCTTTAACAGGAGCAATGGGTGCATCATTAGATGTATTAAGTTATAGAGATTTGTTAAAAAAGAAATCTGTATTAGATTTATGGAAATTAATTGCAATGAAGATACCAATTGACAAAAATACTAATAAAATGCAGATACCATATGATGAGGCTGCTGAATTAATTAGTATGATAAAAGAACAAATGCCAGAAAATATAGTAGCTTTTGCTACTCCATTTGAAGCTCAAGAAGTTGCAGCAAACCAAGTTAATACAATGGATAAATTAGTAGATTTGGGAGATAATAATGTATTTAGTGCTTTAGGTATGGGGTCTGCAATGTTTGGGAAAGAAAATAAGAATGCAGGACAACTAAAAATATCATCACAAATATCATTTGATTTTTCTGCTACTCATATGTATTCTCAGTTTGCAAATTTAGCAAATTGGATAATTATGCAAAAAACAAAAACGTTTAAATGGAAAGTGTCTTTCTTTGGAAATAAATTGGATAAAGATAAGGAAATAGATAATGCCTTAAAACTAGTTACAAGTTCAAATTATCCTGTAGAGTACTTAATGGCAAATACTGGATTTGAGCCATTTGAGGTTCAAAGTTTTGTTAATTGGTCTAATAAACTAGATTTGAAATCAAAAATGAAACCTTTACAATCAATGAATACAATGTCAAATAAACCAGGTAGTGAAGGTGGAAGACCACAAAAAGATATTGGAGATATGCAAGATAGTGGTGAAAAAAGCAGAGAGTACAAGGATAATAGAGGGTAGGTGAAATAAGTGTTTATAGATAATATGAATGAACTAAAAAATGTAAAAAAATATATTTGTGGTTCTCCTAATCTTTGTAAATTTTTAGAACAACATGGACTAAAGCCAAGTTATTCTTATAAATTAAGTAAAGAAAGGCAAAATCGTACAATGTGGGTATTTATTATGACACCAGAGTTATCATTATTATTAACAGAATGGTCAAATAATAAACCTAGCAATAAAATCATATAAGGGTGGTGAAATAATAAAATGTTGATATCAGATGAAACCCAAGAAAAACTAAACTTATTAATTCAAAGATTTTTCCAACATAACAGAAGTTGGGATAACTTTTTAGGATATTCTAACGTAGAATGGGCATTTAATCATTTTAATGAGGTTTTCCATCATGGGTTGGCACATTTATATCCATTATTGGCAGATGTTGTAGCGGATATTGAATTAAGATATAATGTAGTACCTAAATATTATGAAACAAAAAGAGATACTAGAGTATATGGCTCTATGTTAGAGTTCTTTAATATAAATATTAATGAGCATACCGAAACATATGAATTAATAAAATCTGCGATTGATACAGCAACTGTTAATGGAGACTTAAATGTTGAAGCTGATTTAAAAGCTTTGCTTAGAAGATTTAATCATTTTATGGAGCAAGCTATTACATTAAGGGATAAAGCTCAAATTTATGGAGAAGACCATAAAGCTTTATTTGATGGATTTGCAGACCAATTCTATGTATTACAACAAGAATATGATGATTTAACAGATGATGATAAAGAGGATAATGATGACTAAAATAGAAAGGAGTGTAAAAGATGAGTGAACAAACAGTTAATTTGCAATTTAGTTTAAATTCTGATAATTTTAGATTATTAGAAAATGATGGATATTGTAGTATTGCTGAAGTAGATTTCTTACATTTAGGTGTAAATAGAAATAGATGTAATATTACAAAAGAATGTGTGCAAAAATCTTTACAGTCTTTTTATAATAAACCTTTATTATGTATTTTAGATAATTCATTTGATACATCTTTATCTGTAGATTTTAAGGAACATGCTCGTTCCGAAAGTGAAAAGAATAAATTTATAGCTTTTGGTACAATTCCTGAAAGTTCTACTTTTAGATTTTTAGAAAGAGATAATGATAAAACTTATTTAAGTGCAAAGGTAGTAATTTGGAAAAATTATTTCCCTGTAATAATGAATATTTTAAAAAGAAGGGGAGATGTAAAGGTTAGTATTGAATTAGCAGTTATTGATGGAGTACAAGATGAAAATACTGGTATATTAGATATTAATGAATTCAGATTATTAAGTTGTGTCTTATTGGGTGAAGGAATAATGGAAGGTATTGAAGGAAGTCATTTAGAAGTACTTAGATTTGCTTATGACCAAGATGATGTAAAAAAAGCAAATGAATATTATTTAACTTTTTCTCAAAACAATATGAAATATGAAGTGCCAGAAGAAGTACAAAATGCAGTACAAGAAGGTCTTAAATCATATAAAAGTATTGGAAAGGGATGTACAACTCAAGAGGTTGCAATGGCTAAAGGTTTAGCCAATGAAACATATATAGATAAAAATAAAGTTAATAAAATTAGCCAAAAACTTTTAAACTCAAAAGATAAAAATAAAAGTTTAACTTTTGAAATATTGGGTGGAGAAGTTATGGAAAGTTGGATTAACAATTTAAAAGAAGAAAGAGTGGGTGATAGTCAGTTGAAAAGTCTAAGTAATAATGAACTTCAAGAACAATTATGGAAAGACTTAGAAAAGTACAAGTACCATGATGGAGAATGGGAAGGCAGAAAATATTATGTAGAAGAAATTTATAGTGATGAAAAGGTTGCTATAATTAGAGATAATGAAACTGCTGAATATTATAAAGTTCCTTATGAAGTAAAAGATGGTAAAGTTACTGTTTTAATGGATGATAAAAAAAATGTTCATAGAACTTATGAGGAAACTAGTGAAGAAAAAACATTCTCAGAATTCACTTCAGTTGTTTTTGCTAAAAAAGATTACGGAACAGAAGAAGCCATCACTGTTGATAAATCTAAAGAAGCATTATCAGAAAGTAGCTGGGGGTCAGTTAATAAAACAGAATTAAGAAAAAAGGTTTTAGAAGCTAAAAATTATAAATCTTTAGTTAAGGATGTTTATGCAGATGTCCAAGAAGGATGGGAGGAAGCTCCAAGTTCTAAGCTTAAATATCCAATTATGGAAATTAAAGATGGTAAAGCTGTTTATAACAGATATGGTTTAGCGAGTGCCTTAGCCTATGCTGAAAAAAATGGAGAAACAGCTGTTGTTAATAAGGTGAAAAGTTTATATAAAAAACTTGACATAGATAAAAATGATGAAGGTGGTGAAAAAAAGATGGCAAAGGAATTAGATAAAGACAAAAAAGAAGAAGTAGTTGAAAACAAATTAGACAAAGACAATAAAGACATTGAAAAAATCAGAGATGATGCTGATGCACAAGAAGATGATGTAAAAGAAAAAGAAAAAAAAGAAGTAAAAAATTCTGATAAATGTGATGATATTGGATTTGCTAAAGATGATGTTAAGAAAAACAAAATCGAAAAAGATGACGAAGGTGAAGAAGACTTAGAAGATGATGTTGATGCTGACAAAGACTACTGGAAGAAAAAAGCTAATGCTTTAGAAATCAAAAACGCTGAAATCGAAAATGAATTAAAGAAATACAAAAGAGCAGAAGAAGAAAGAGAAATGGCAGCAGAAGTGGATAAATTCGCACATTGTATGTCAGAAGACGAAGCAAAAGAACTAAAAAATGCAATTAAAGAATGCACTATGGCAGAAATGAAAGAAAAAATTAATGCTAAAGTTGCAGAATTTGCATTAAAAGTAAAAAATGCTGAAGAAGCAAAAAAAGAAATTCAATATTCAGTTAATCCAATGTTTGAATTAAACACATTAAAATTTTCAAAAAGCGAAATTAATAGCTTAGATGATATTATTTCAAATAGCCATGCAAGTATTGCAGGTAAAAAATAAGAAAAGGAGTGAAATAAATTATGGCAAAACACTATATTGCAAGAACAGTTACAGAAAATCCAGGATATATGCAAGCAAAAATTAGAGTTCCAGCAGATGTTACTTTACATGCAGGTCAAGTAGTAGTAGCTGAAACTTTAGATGCAGCATTAGGATATGGAAATTGGGATGTTTATGCACCAACACAAGTTGCAGATGCTACAAAAGAAAACATTGCAGTTATTTTAGATGGAGGATTTGAAACATTAGCAGATGGAAGAAGACCAGATGGTAATGCAGATTATACTCAATACTTATTTAATGAAGGAGATGTTGTTACTGCTCATAGATTATTACCAGAAGTAAGATTTGAAATATCAGAAGATGCATGTGATAATACAGTAACAGCAGCTACAGTTGTACCAGGAGATAATTTAATTCCAAAGAATGGTCAATATGAATTAACATATTCAGCTAAAGGTACAGCAGTTACAGCTAAAAACTATTTAACAGTTGAAGCAACAAAATATTTCAGATTAGGTGGTATGTCTGGAGCAGATTTTGCTCAAACAATGGTTGTTAGAGCTAAAGCTACAGATGCTACAGCGTAAGGAGAGGTGAAAAGTAGATGAAAGAATTAGAAATTATTAGAACTTTTTCATCAAAAGATGATGAAGTAAAAGTAATTAAAGAAAACTTAGAAAAAGTTTGTAAATATGCTATGTATCATGATGGAGCATTAAGTAGAATGGCAGACAAGAGTTTTGCTTTAGTTGATAAAGAAATTGATAACTATAATGATTTAAATGAAAAAGCTAAAATTGCTTTATTATCATTCTGTGCAGATAAAGCAGGAATTAGTGAAATTAAAACTAATGGTGATGTAATTAGAGCATTTTCTAATAGTACATTTGCAACAATTTATAACTCTATCATTGTTGATGTATTAGAAAGTATTATCTTAAAAAGCAGACCTGAACAAATTTTCAGATTAGCAAATGTTGACGAAGTTGATGTTGGAGATAGTAAAACTTATGAAATTGAAACAAAAGGATTACCAATTGCTCAAAGAACTTCATATACAACAAATGTAACATTTTTAGATAGTTATTCAAGAATGAGCTTAACAATTACACCAAAACCATACAGTATTGGTACAACAATGGATTATATTAGAATTTTAGCTAATAACTATGATATGGGTAAAGAATTAGCTAGAGTTGCATTTGCATTATTATATGCACAATTAAGATTAATTGTTGATGAAATTTATTCAATCACACCAATTAATGGAACTCCATTCTATCAAAATGCATGGAATTCAGCTAATTATATTCAAATGATTGAAGATTTAAAAATGTTAAATGGAGGAGCTGATGTTACAGCATACGGAACATTGCCTGCATTTAATAAAATTGGAGTTTTAGCTACTACTAACTATGGTTTCCAAAGCCAAGATGAAATGATTAGAGAAGGTTTCTTAGGAAGAGCATATGGTGTAGATAATGTTGTAATTGACCAATTTACAGATTTAAGTCAACCATTTACAACAGCTACAGCAGAAACATTAAGAGCAATTCCTAATGATAGAATTATCTTATTATCTAGTGTTGGTGACAAGCCAGTTAAATTAGTAAGAGAAAACTTTGTTCATGTTAAAGTTAAAGAGCCAACAGAAGGTTCACAATACAGACAAAACTATGAATATTTCATGAGTTTTGATGCTGCTATTGCAACACAAGCTAATTATGGTATTCAATCTGTAAATGCTTAATTAAAGTGGGATAGATATCTATCCCATTTTAATTATAATATATTTTAGAATGAATGTCAATAGTTTATATTATAGATTATTATGGAAGGAGCTATGTAAAATGGCAAACAAGAAAAATAATGTTAAATCTAAAGAAGAAGAAATTGAATTAAAAGAAGAAAAACAAAAAATGGATGAAACACAAGCACCAGAGGAAAGTCAAGAAGTAATTGCTTTAAAAAAACAAGTAGAAGAAATGAAGAAAGCTATGGAAGAATTAATGAAAGTTAAAGCTGAGGTGCCTTCTCAAAAAGTTTTTGTAAAGCAAGAAGATGACGAAGTAATAATTGGTTGTAGAGTATTACAAGGGATTGGATGGGGAGCACCTGAAGACCCAGCAGGGGAAATTAGACTACGTTTTAATGAAGAACAAGTTGTAACTGTTTCTGACATGAAAAGATTTTTCAGACAACATTCAATTAGAAAACTTTTTGAAGATGGTTTATGCTATTTTGCTGAACCAGAAAATTATGCATTATTTAATATAAGAAAACATATTGATTTATCAGATGACAATTTAATAGAAATATTAACACAAGAAGATATTAATGATATTATTAGAGATTTAGATGAAATAACAACTCACAAGAAAAACAGTAGTATTGTTAATTGTATAGTATTTAGGATTTGTGATATGATAAGAAAAAATACTTTAGATTGGGATTATTATAAAAGAAAAGCTATTGAAGATTATTTTAATATGGAATTTGATAGAGGAATTAATACTTTAAAAGCTTTAGAACAATATAGAGGATAAATATAAAAATGTAAGGGGGTGGAAAAATGGCAACAAGTTTTGAAGAAATATATTGTCTTAATGCAGTTATTAAATCAGACCAACGTTTGCTTAATAAACCATCTTATATGTTATATGATTTATGTTGGAAATATTTGCAGTTAGCAATTCCATATTTTCAATATGATTGCAGAAAGAATTTGCTTGATTTAGTTCCATTTTCTCTTACAGAATATTCTTTTACAGGTGATGGAGAAAATAATATTTTTAAATTAGACCCAGCTCCAAATGTAGGAGATAGCCCAAATTTTTATATTACTTTACAATTGGATTGTGGTCAAGAAGCCAGACCAGTTAATGACTATATTTGGGATAGTGAAAACAATACTATTACTTTAGAAAATGTAACTCCAGCATTAGGAGAAATTATTAATATTACAGTTTATGAAATTGGATATTTTAATGCTGATTTAAATTATGACGAAAAAGCTATTTTAGCACGAGCTATGAATATACCTTATTATGAAGAACAGATGACTAGTAGTAAGATATTAAATTTTGCTGTATATGGTGGTAGTATAAAAATGCACTCCCAGGCTGAACAATTAAAAACTATTACTGCTTTATATCAAGGATATAAAAGAGAAGTAGAAGGAGATATTAGTATGTACTCTTATCGTACTGCACCAAAAGGTTTAAAAGGATTGGGGGCGAGAACAGTATGCTTACACCCACTAAGGTATCAACCAAAACCAATTGCGTCCAAAGAATAAATTCAATATTACATGATAACTTAAATGATAATATTGAAACGGATAGTCAAATAACAGAATTAACTAAAAATAATTTTGATACTAGTACTGATTATAGGGTTGTATATAAAAACTTTGATTATAGCAAACCTTATGATGCATGGATTTATGAAGGTAATGATGAAGATAAGATAGTAGGTTATAAATATTTCCAATCTTATCCATATGATACAGTAGAGTTTAAAATAGGTGATTATATTCATTGGAATTTTAACCATAAAGAATTATCTACTTGGATTTTAATTTCATTAGATACTCAATATCTTTATAATGTAAAAGGGAGAATGTTGCAATGCAATAATTCTTTACGTTGGAAAGATAAGGATGGAGAAATTAACTGTTACCCTTGTGTAATTGAGGATGCCATGACTTATACTAATTTTAAGTGGGGTAATAAAGGTGTTGTTGAGCCAGGTGGAGATATTGTTGTAATTGTACAAAGAAATGAATATACTTCTCAAATAGAAATAAATGATAGATTTTTATTTAATGAGGTCGGTTTCAGAGTAAAACAAAAATTTATGGAATTAAATCCAAACTATATAGAGTTATATATGATGAAAGCTCCTGAGTTATCAGGAGATAACTTTGAAGATAATATAGCTGTTAATAGTGCTCCTAAAGATGGTGAAACTTCTGGTAATTTAAATGGTATTGTATTATTACCTGATGTAAAAGAAATAATGTTAGGAAAAACAGTAGAGTTTAATATATATAATTATGTTAACGGAATAAAGCAAACGAACACATTTACTATTGAAGTAAGTGGTGTTCCAAAAGATTATTTTCATTTAGATATATTAGATGGAAACACTTTTACTATAGAAAATATAGTAGAATATCAAATAAATCCACTTATAATAGAGTGTACTGATAATACAAGTGGGAATAAAATAAATAAAACAATATGGTTAGGGGGGAATTGGTAATGTTTTCTCCATGTGATGAATTTGATTTTGACAAAACTGCTTATAATTCTTATAAGTTAGCTAGAGATTTACCTACCTTGATAGTTAATTATTTATTTGAAAATTCCCCTGACTTTTGGAAACTATTAAAATATTCACAAAATCCACTATCTGAACCAGACTTAACAAATGAGGAAAAAGCAGCTATGATATGTAAATCTTCATTTGACACAGAACAATATAATGTATTGTTTCAAAAATACACTGTAGATGCTATGATACAAGCAAAATCTCAAGTAAGAGTATTTATAGATAATATTAGTTCTTATGGAAGAACTAATGCTTTAGTAAGAATAATTTTTCAAGTAATTGTAAATAATAATGAAATGATGATTACTACAGATATGTCTAAAAATGATAAGAGGGATGTGGCTATTATGCAAACCATAGTAGAAGCATTAAATGGTGTAAAATTAGATAAAACCAAATCTCAAATGTTTATTAATAATGAAATAGATAGATTTGCAGGAGCATCTCAGGTAAGTTATAATAATAATTATTCAGGATTTCAATTAACAATGGATGTGTGGATTTAAGAATGAATATAAGCTATGACAATAAAATGAATTTGGCTTTTGATAAGCCTTTGAAATATAAGCAATTATTATTATATCCTGCAACTGTATCTTATTATTCTATATTTAGTTCTGCTGAAGATTGTTTAGATGTTTCTAGGCTAAATGAAAAAAACGTAGAATTATTAAGATTACCATATTTGGAATATATATATACTAAAGCCATGTTAAATGAAGATAATTTTAAGATGAAATGGGATATGTTGATATGTGTATTGAATATAGTTTTAGGTGAAGACCAGCCTTTTGATGTACTAAAAAAAGATGGTAAAATATATATAAAGGTTTATCAAAGGTCAGAAAATTATGAATTATTGAATAAAGAATATACTATTTTAAAAAATAGTTTATTAACAAAATGTAAAAGTAGTAAAGTCTCAAAAGAAGAATTGAGAACGATTAGTGATAAAATGGTAGAATTACAAGAAAAAATGTATATTCATATCATGATAGGTTCTGAAGATTTTGAAGAAATCAGACAATTGATTATGTTACAAAATGACATAAAACCACAACATTATGATGCTAGAACAGAAGAATTTTTAAATAACATGAAAAACAAATTAAGAGCAGTAAAAAAGAATGGTCAAGATATGACTACAGAAGATTTAATAACAATAGTAGCTTTTTCATTGCATAAAGATACTAGTGAGTTGGAGAATATGACAATAAGACGTTTTAATAGGTTTTTAAATATTATTATGAAAAAAGATGACTATTATATGTATAAACAATTAGAATTAAGTGGAATGATAAAAATGAAATCAGACATACCACATTGGATAAGTCATTATGAACCTAAAGGAAAATTTGATGACATTGTTGTTGAAGGAAGTTCTTTAATAGCGTCATTAAAAGATGGTGAAAAAATTTAATGAAAAGGAGAGATAAAATATGGCAATAGATAAAGGGTTAGCTTTAGTATCTGTAGCTGATGTATTATTCTTTAATCCTGTAACAGATGCTTATATTGGAGAAGGTTTAGCTTTAACAAACTCTACTTTAACACAAGAAGTTCAAAGTATTGAACAAAGAGGAGGATATTTAAATGCATTATTATTCGATATTAAGCATAGTAAAACTGTAACAGTAGAATTAGAAAGTGCAACATTTAAAATGGAATATTTAGCATTCCAAACAGGAACACCAATTGTTTCAGGTTTATCAGGAGTTTATAAATTTGATGAATGTGTTTCTTTTACAAATGGTGTTGGAGAAACAGCAGATACTCCACTAGGAAATGTATATGTAAGAATGCCAAATGGTGCAGTAAAATCAATTACACCAACAGGGAAAAGTGTAGATATTGGAATGGCAGAATTTAGTGGTTCTTTACAAGTTGTATACCAATATAATGCACAAGTAGACCAAATTACAATTGATACGAAAACACAACCATTAACTGTAAAAGCAGTTATGAGAGTTCATGTTTTAAGTCAAGATGGTATTGAAGGATATATTCAAATTATAATTCCTAGATTAAAATTTAATGGTAGTATTTCATTAACATTAACATCAGATGCAGTTTCTACATTTGGTATTGGTGGAACAGCACAAGAATATGCTACAGATTGTGGAGAAAGTTATTATGCAGATGCAAAATATATTAATACAGAGGATACAGCTGTTATTCCAGTAGAAAGTGTTGTAGCATCTCCAAACGTAATGACATTCTCAATGGCAGGAGTTCATGAAGCTACAGCTAATGTTATTGGTGTAAGAAGTACTCCATATTCTAATGTTCAATTAGATAATAGTGCATTAACATTTGAAAGTACAGACCAAGAAACAGCAACTGTAGATGCTACTGGTAGGATTACTGGTATTAAACAAGGTGAAACAACTATTAAAGTAACTTACCAAGGATTACAAGACCTTATTTCAGTTAATATTGGTGAATAATGGGTTGTACAGAATATCCTTTATGCAAATATGCATTTTATGAAAAACAACCAAATAAAATGATTGTTTTAAAATGTAGCAAAAGTAATGAACTATGTGCATATTCTAGGTATTGTTCAAGACTATTGAAGGTCATTCATACAAGTACCTATAGAAATTGTGCAATAAGCAAACAACAAATATGACAGGGATTAGTTTATTACTAATTCCTGTTTTTTTTACTTTTTAAAGAGGTGGGAATATGTTTGGATTAGATGTTGCAACTTTAACTGCACTGGCACAATTATTATTTAATGGTTTAGCGATTTTAGTTATTTTCTTTTTATATATAAAGGATAGAAATAAAAGACAAAAAGAATATGAAGATGACCGAAAGGCAGAAAGAGAAAGAAATAACAAATTAAGTGAAAATTACAATTCTATGATACAGGATATCATTCAAGGACTTTCAAAAAAGCATTTAACACCAAAAGAAAGTAAAAGTATTGCACAAATAGAGAAGCAAATAACTGATATAATAAATGTTATATTAAAAGAAACCAATGCTTCCAGAGTTTGTATAGTTAGATATCATAATGGAAATAAAGATATGACTGGTAGGTCTTTTTTGAAAATGAGTATGACAAATGAAGTTGTCAATATAGGTGTTACTTCAATGATGGGAGAATTTAAAGATGTGTTTAGGTCTTTGTTGGCTTATTGGTGTCATGAAATTGAAAGTAAGAAATATTGTGTTATAAAAGATGCGGAAGAATTAAAGAATGTAGATATGACAATGTACCAATATTTATCTACAAGAAATATTGAAGCTAAATATGGTACTGGATTAAAAGATAGTTTGGGAAATGTAATTGGTTTTATTTGTATTGAATATTTAAATAAAAATGATTTAGATTTAGATAAAATTAATACAAGTATGACAAAAAATTTCCCTAAAATCGAAGCTTTAGTTTCATTAGATGGAGGTGTTAGTGATGAATTGTAACAGTAATACAGCACCATTGCCAAGCACATCAGGTAAAGGTTGCAATGTAGGTTGCGAACCTAAATCAATTAATGTAGTGTGTAGAAAGATTATTATACCATCAGGGCAAGAAACTTTAGCAGTAGAGGGAGATTTAAATTCTTCATTTAGAGAATTTTTAATTCCATTAGAAACAGAACAAGGATTTAACCTAGAAGATGCAACATTTGCAATATTAGTTATGAATTCTAATGGAGAACAATATCAAGTTATTATTGACGATACAAACAAAACAATACAAGGAAATTATATAAAAATAAAGTGGAATTTATCTGCTCGAGATACATCAGTAGCAGGAGACTTAAAAGTTTCTATTCAGGCAACAAAGGATGACTTTAGATGGGAAACTTATTATGCTAAATTTAGAGTACAGCCATCTCTTGGAGGAGTGGTTAAGATGCAACCTCCTGTATTGTTACAACAAAAAATTGTAACTCCAACTAATAAGGAACAAATTATATTACCAGATGCTGGATATGATGGATTATCAGTTGTTATAGTACAGGCAGTAGAAGGGGGAGGGACATCATTAACATTAGATGATGTATTTAATAGTATTACAACATCTCATAGCTTAATAAAGAGAGTTGACCCATCTACATCTATGGATATTAGTGGAGAAGAAGTAGAAAATAGAGCTTTAACAAGTCAAGAAATTAATAATATTTTGAATAAATAGGAAGGGATATAAATGGCAGAAAAAAAATATCTTAATGATAATGGGCTATCTTATTTATGGTTAAAATTAAAAGATTTATTTAATGGTAAAGTGGATAAAGTAGAAGGTAAAGGGTTGTCTGAAAGAGACTTTACTCAAGCTTATCAAACTAAATTAGATAGCTTAGAAAATTATGTGTTACCTATTGCCTCAGTAGAAACATTAGGAGGTATTAAAATAGGTGCAGGTTTACAAATTAGTGACCAAGGTGTTCTTAGTGTTACTGGTGGTGGAGTTGCGGATGCTGTTGCTTGGGAAAATGTAACAGATAAACCTACTACTTTAGCAGGATATGGTATTACAGATGTTACTATCTCTGGGCAAATGATAACATTAGGTTCATCTAGTATAACTATTCCAAGTAAAACTAGTGAATTAACAAATGATAGCAACTTTTTAACAAGGATACCTGTAGCCACTTCTAGTGTGTTAGGAGGAATTAAAGTTGGAGCAAACTTACAAGTTGCTGGAGATGGAACTTTATCCGCTTCTAAAGTACCAACATTGCTTAGTGAATTGACAAATGACGTTGGATTTATTACTTCTGTTCCAATAGCAACAGCAGAAACAGCTGGTATAATTAAAGTAGGAACAAATTTATCAATAAGTGGAGATGGGACATTAAGTGTAACAGGTATACCAACAAAAGTAAGCGAGTTACAAAATGATAGTGGTTACTTAACTACTATTCCTATTGCATCTTCTACCGTATTGGGAGGAATTAAGGTTGGTACAGGATTATCTATATCTAATGGAGTATTAAATGTAGATATAGATGAAATTGTATCAAATAAAATTTTAGAAGATAATAAGAAAAAATACCCTGTAGGTAAAATTATTATGAGTACAACTAACACAAATCCATCAACGTATTTAGGCTTTGGAACTTGGGAACTTTGGGGTCCTGGTAGAGTGCCTGTTGGAGTAGATACAGAACAAACAGAGTTTAACTCTTCGGAGAAAGAGGGAGGAGAGAAAACTCATACGTTAAATGTTACTGAAATTCCTACACATAGCCATTTGGTTCAGGGTGGAACTAGTTATGATGGTAGTCATACTCATAGAGTACCATTTAATTTAAGCGATAAAGAAAGTCCTGGATATATTGATTATTTTAATTATGGTGGATATGATTATGCTTCATTTTACCCTTTTACACAACCAGGTGGTGGAAGTCATTCTCATACTATGAATTTTGTTTCACAAAACACAGGAGGAGGATTAGCTCATAATAATTTACAACCATATATCACATGTTATATGTGGAAAAGGACAGCTTAGGAGGGGATAAGATGAAGAAAGATAAAAAAGTTATATTTTTAATATGCTTAACATTGGGTATACTTGCCTATAATTTATTCTTTTCTGCAATACAACTAACAGATTATAATAAGAGGAAGGCTAGTGGGGATGCCCACTGGCTTATGGTTGAGGAAAGAATATTAGACATAGAGAATGAAGTAAATACATTAAAAGATGAATTTAGAATTTTTAATAATATAGAATAATAACATTTAAGGATGTGAGATAATGGAAACTTTAAGTATTATAGTAGTTGCTATTGTAGTAATTGTTGGGTTAGTATTAGCTGGATTAAAATTATATAGTCATATAAAACTAAAAGGATTAAGACAGACTGCAATAGATTTAATTGCACATGCAGAAGAAGCATATGAAAAAGGTAAAAATAACGAAAAATTCCAAGCAGTATTTGATGGAATTTTAAATGCTTTACCAGCACCAGCAAAGGTGTTCCTTAATGAAACAACAATAAATTATTTTATTCAATCAATATTTGATAGTATAAAGGTAGCATTAGATGCCAAGTCAAAGGAAGAAACAACAGATAAAGAATAAAATATTATGGAAGGAGATAGTTGTATGGAAGATAATATTTTTGAAGAAACAGTAGAATTTTCTGAAGAATTATATCAAAAGAACATAAAAGAAAATATATTTGAAGTTGAGTACGAGGCAGGTGAAGACAATGCAAATAACTAATGTCACTTGTCCTGTATCAAAATATTCTATAAAATGTCCAGATGTTACAGAAAAGGATGGGATTGCAGTTCATAATACTGCAAATGATGCAAGTGCTATGTCAGAAGTGTCTTATATGTTAGGAAATAATAATAAGGTTTCATTTCATGCAGCAGTAGATAACTATAGAGTTGTAACAGGGTTACCATTCGATAGGAGTTGTTATGCAGCAGGAGATGGCAGATATGGAAGCGGAAATGCTCATAAAATTAATATTGAAATTTGTTATAGTAAATCTGGTGGAGAACGTTTTGATGAGGCTGAAGATTTAGCAGCTTGTTATATAGCTTATTTATTAAAGCAATATGGTTGGGGTATTGAAAGAGTATATAAACACCAAGATTTTAGTGGAAAATATTGCCCACATAGAACATTAGATTTAGGTTGGGAAAGATTTTTAAATAAAATAAGAACATATCTAGGTGTACAAAATACACCAGTAGAAGATAATAAAGATTATAGTGGAGGAAGTGATGAACCAGTGAGAAAATATGTGAATGGTAGTACTATAGAAAATATTTATGCAGATACATCACTAACTAAGAAAATTGGATATTTAAGTCCAAGAGAAACTTGTGATTGTTTCGGTATATTTAACAACAGACCAATGGTTAGATATAAAGTGGATGGTACATCTAATTACAAGATAGGTTTCGCAAAATGGACTGGAGGAGTGAAATAATTTATCCAGAAAGGAGAAAATATGAATAGCAGAGATAATTCAGATAATTATATATGTAGAGCTGTTACAGAAAATCCAGGATATATGCAAGTTAAATTTAGAGTTCCTGAAAATGTAGAAATTGTAGCAGGAGAGATATTCGTTCCAAATGTATTAGATTTAGAACTAGGATATGGAAATTGGGATGTTTATGCACCAGAAGTAATAGAAGACGAAACAGATATTCCAGCGATTATTTTAAATAATTCATTTGAAACATTAGTAGATGGAAGAAGACCATCGGGAAATCCTGACTATACTCAATATATTTATAGAGAAGGAGAAACTATTACAGGTATGTTGTTATTACCTGAGTTAAAATTTGAATTAAGCCCAGATAATTTAAGTAATTTAGAAGAATTCAAAGATGCTATGAATGGAGATATAACTAATACTTATTTATATCCTGATTTAGGGACTAGTAGTTTAAAGTGGACAGCTGATATTGAAGAAGTAGAAACAAAAGTATATCTAGTTATAGAAGCTTTAAAATGGTTTAGATTAGGTGGGCTTTTTGGCGGAGATTTTGCTCAAACAATGGTTGTTAGGGTTAAAAATAATGATATGTTAGGAGCTCCAGCAATTACATCATTTACTATTACTCCTGAAGAAGGATTATTAGAAGGAAATGCAAATGTAGAAGTTGGAGCAGTTGTAGCTAATATGGCTGCACAAGGTGGTACGGAACCATATAATTATGTATTTAATGATGGTGCTATGGGTATAGATAACGCTTCATTTGAGATAGAAGGCACTACAATTAAAGTTAAAGATAATCCATTAACAACTAAAGACTATAAGATATCTGTAAAAGTAACTGATAGTGAACAGAAAACAAGAACATCTAATGCTACTATAAGTGTATCAGCTCCAGAAATTACTGGTGTAACAGTTCAGGCATTTGGTAATTTAACTACACCAGTAAATGTTGATAGTAAAGTTGCTGATATAATTGTAGATGGTGGAATAGCCCCTTATAGTTATAGTTTAGCTTCAGGTGTTGGCGATAATGATTTGTTCAAAATTTATGAAGCAACAGTAGAAGTTAAAACTCAAATTACAGAACCTAAAGTTTATAATATCACAGTAACAGCTACTGATAAAAATGGAAAAACTAAAGATGGTTCGCTAGCATTATCTGTAAGTTCTCCAGAAATTACTTCAATTAGAGGAGATTTGGCTCCTAATTTAAGTGTTGGAAATAGCAATGTTTCAAGTGGTGCAACAGTATTAACTATGACAGCAGAAGGTGGAACTGCTCCGATTACATTTGAATTTAAAGAAAATGGTGGAGAAAGTGCAGATAATGGATTATTTGTGATTGATGGTAATAAAGTAAATGTGGGTAGTAGTCCTTTAACAGAAGCAAAGGAATATCAAATTTATATAGAAGCAAAAGATACTTATAATAATATATTTGATGAAGGATTTGACATTCCTGTATTAGACCCAGAGATTACTAATATTCAAGCTGATGTTACACCTGAATTACAAGTAGGAGATGAAAATGTTGCTAGTGGAGCTACTGTTTTAACTATGAATGCTGAGGGTGGTACAGCTCCATTTGTATATACTTTAGAGGAGAACGCAGAGGCAGGAGCAGATAATGCAAGTTTTGTAATAGTAGATAACAAAGTAAATGTTGGAAGTAATGCATTAACAGAAGCAAAAACTTATAAAATATATGTAAAGGTTACTGACAGTAAATCCAAAACATTTGTTGAAGGATTTGACATTCCTGTTAGTGCTGCCGACCCAGAAATTACAGCATTAAATATAACACCAGTTGAAGGTTTAACAGCTCCATTGGTAGAAAGTACTGTTGTGGCTAATTTAGCTGTAGAGGGAGGAACTAGTCCATATACTTATATATTAGTACCAGATGATGTGAATAATGCTGAATTTGAAATTTCAGGTACTGAAGTGAAAAATAAAGCAGAAATTGCAGAAGCAGCAATAAAAATGATAACAGTAGAGGTGTCTGACAGCAAAGGAAAAACATTACAAGAAAGTGCTTCAATAGATATAACTTAATAGGTTATTTATAAACTTATATCTTTATAAGGTATATTAAGTAGGAAGAATAACTTTTAAGGTTATTCTTCTTATTTTTTTAGAATGAAAGGTGGAATAGTAATGGGAAGAAAAGTAAAGATAACATTACCAAAATTTGATATTAAGGAAATAGAATTTTGTGACAAGAATGTAAAAATTAACACACATATAACTTTAGAGAATTATGAAAAGATACTAGAAGATATAAAAGTTACAATATTATATAATAATGATGTTGAGGATAAGTATGGATTATTACATTTAAGATACATAAAAGATATATTAGATTTATGTACTAATATAGATACTAGTAATTTGGAGGGAGAAGATTTAAATTCTCATTTATTTACTGATTTGTTATGTAGTAATATTGATAATTTTTTTGATATACAAGTATATTTAGAGAAAGAATATGATAAATGGATGTTAGAAAATTGTTTTGGTATTTTAGGCAACAAGCTACCATCAACTAAGGATATGGAGAAAAGTATGAAAAATATAGCAGAAACCATTGAAAATTTACCTGAAGATAAATTAGAACTTATAAGTAAAAGTATAGTATGGAATAATATGCCAGCTTTAGGTAAACAAGTGGCTCCTGCTACTCATGTAGAGCTAATGTCTGAAGCATAGGAAGTGATAATGAATGGCAATTAGAACTGATGAGGATTTAGAAAAAGTATTTTCATCAATTATTAAAGATGTTATAACTTCAGTTAGTGATAGAGCAAAAAAACTTTTACAACAACATATTAATACTGATACTTATGGAATAGGTAAAAGTGTTACTGGACATCCTAGTATTAATAAAAGTTATTTAAATGGGACAGGAACACCTTCTTATGAATTTAGAGATGTTGCTTGGAATATTAAACTTCAGAATGATTTAAAAGGATATTTATTTTCTTTGTTTTATGATGAGGGTCTTTTATCCCAACCAACTTATAGCTCTCCATATTTGCATGGTAATATATATGAAAATAAAGATAGAAGAAAAGAACTGCCAGATTTATTAAATGTATCAGGCATTTCTCCAGAAAGTGATTTTATAAATCCAAAAATTAGGAACCCTTTTTGGGACAATTTTGAACAAGAATTAAAACAAAAATTAGGTAATTGGTTATATACTGAATTTAATAATAGAGGATTAAGTATTCCAAGTTTAAAAAATGCTAGATTTGGATAATTATAGACTTCCTTTTATTCTATTATAGAAAGGAAGGTGGGAAATTTAATGGCAACAAAATTTGAAGTAGTATTAACTGCTAAATTAGATGAAAGTTCAGTAAGAGATATACAAAAACAAATTAATAGTATAGTAAAAAATCAAGATATAAGCATAAAAGCTGACAACAAACAAGTAAATAGTTTAACAAAGTCGTTACAAAGTTTAGGAGAAGAAGCAAAAAATGCAAAAGGTCATACTCAAGGATTAAGTGATATAGTTAGTAAATTCAGTAGTTGGCAAGTTGTTGGTGATGTTATTCATGGTGTAAAAGATGCAATGAGTGATATGGTTCAACAAGTATTTGATTTGGATGAAAGTTTAACTGAATTAGATAAAGTAACAGATTTGACTTCAAGTGGATTACAAAGTTTAGCAGATGATGCTTTTTCAGTTGGACAACAAATAGGAGCTACTGGTAAAGATGTTATTGATGCTACTACTTTATTCGCCCAAGCAGGATATGAAGCTCAAGATGCATTAGATTTAGGAGAACAAGCCATTATGCTTAAAAATGTATCAGAAGCAGGAGCTACTGCTGAAGGTAGTGCTAGTACTTTAATTGCAGCTATGAAGGCATTTGGATTAGAAGCAGATAGTAGTAGTCATATAGTAGATGCATTAAATGAAGTTTCAAATAAATATGCAGTAAGTGTAAATGATTTATCAACTGCTATTAGTAAATCTTCAGCATCAATGGCGGCAGGTAATAACACTTTAGAGGAAACATTTGGATTAGTAACAGCTGGTACAGAAATTTTAAGAGAACCTGGAAGGGTTGCTAATGGATTATCAACTATTACAGCAAGATTAACTGCTGAAAATGACGAATATATAGCATCTATTACTGGAGGGCAAGGTGTAATAGATAAACAAACAGGAGAATTACGTTCTACTTTTGATATTTTACAAGATTTAGCAGGTGCTTGGGATACATTAACTTCAGTAGAAAAACAAGAATTGGCTGAAACCGTAGCAGGAAAAACTCAAAGGTCATTATTTACAGCTATCATGACAAACTTTGAAAGTGCTGTAGGTGCAACAGAAGCTGCTTTAGAAAGTGAAGGTAGTGCAGCTGCTGAAAATGAAAAAAGAATGAATAGTCTGCAAGGAAGAATGCAACAGTTAGAAGGAGCATGGCAAAGTTTTGCTCGTAATACTATTGATAGTGATTTTATAAAAAATATATTATCTGCAACTACTAGCTTAATTGAATTCATTGATAAAATTGGAGGTCTTCCTGTAGTATTAGCTACAGCAACAGCTGCTTTAATGGCATTTAAGGGTGGATTAATTGTTGATAAAGCAATTAAAATATTTACTTCAGGTTTAGGAATTATAAAAAATGGTTTAACTACCTTAATAATGGCTTTGCCAAATGCTGTTGCTGCTTTTAAATCTTTTTCTGCTGGTGTTATATCTGCTGGAACAGCTATACAAGCTGCGGTACCTTTATTGTCTGTAATTGCTTTAGCTATAACAGGTGTCGTAGCTGCTGTAAATTATTTTACACAGGCACAGAAGGAAGCTACTGCGGCAGCTATAGAAAGTAGTCAAGAAGCAGATAAAGAAATACAAAGTAAAAAAGATAAAATCAAAACAACCGAAGATGAAATAAAAAAGTTATCAGAAGAAAGAGATGCATTATTAAAAGTTGCAGATGCTGGTGGAGAAGATGCTCAGGCAAGTAGAAACTTAGCTCAAGATAAACAAGAAGAGATAGATAAACGTCAACAAAATATTGATAAAATTCAACAAGAAACTGATGAACTATTAAAACAGAGAGAAGCAGCTGCTCGTTCTATGACTACTAACAAAGTAAGTGGTGCAGGTTTAGGAGGAGCAACTGAGACTTGGTTTACTCCTTTATCTGGAGACCAATATAATGAATTTACTGAATTTGTAGATGATGCCAATGAGAAGTTAAAAGGTCTAAAGGATAATACAGGTGCTTACAAACAAGAACTAGAAAGTCTTAGAAGCGAATATGAGAAGCAAGCACAAGAAAAAGAAAAAAATGGAGAAAATATCAGAGCAGAAGAAGAGATGATAAAGCTCTTAAATGCAGAGTTAGAAAGAAATAGTGAAAATTATGAAGAAGATGCAAAAACCGCAGAAGAATTTTACGATATACTATTAGATGGTGGTGAAATTACTCAAGAAAATAAAGATTGGCTTCAAGAATTTTATGATTTAACTGACGAGCAAATGCAACAGCTAAGTGAAGGGAAAGATGTGTATGCTGAGATGTCTGAGACAGCTGAAGAAGCATATGATAGAATAGCTTCAGCTATAGACAAAGCAAGTGAAGCCCAACAGAACTATGAAGGTATAATTGATAGTAATATTGATAAAGTAGCTTCTTATAGTGATAATTTATCAATTTTAACTGAAGCACAAGACATGTTGACAGAAAGTGGGCATTTAACTGCTGAAATGTATCAGCAATTATCTGATAATAATTTATTACAATATTTAGATGTTGTAAATGGGAAGCTAGTAGTAAATAAAGATGCATTTGATATGAGTAGTCAAGCTGCTTTAGACAATGCTACACAGGCAGCCAAAGATAGTTTAGCTCAACAATTGTTACAGATAGCTTTAGCTGACCAAAATGGCACATTAGATGAGACAGCTCAAAAATTAGGATTAGTTTCTAGTGAAAGTAATGGGGTAGATACAACCCATGCTGTAGACCAGATATTAAAAATTGGAGCTGCTGCTAGTAGTAGTAAAGCTGAATTGGGAGCTTTATTTAAAACAATGGAAGGTGGAGAAGAAGTAGCCACAGATTATAGTCCATCTAGTCAGGCACAAGGATTAATGAACGAAGCTATATCTAGGACAAATGCACAGATTGCAGCTATACAGTCAATAAGTTTAGGTAGTTTTAAAAGTAGTGGTTCAGGTGGTTCAGGTAAAAAGTCCTCAGGTGGTTCAGGTAAAAAGTCCTCAGGTGGTTCTTCAAGTAAATCTGCTAAGGAGGAATATAAAGCTGAAGTAGATGCATTATATTGGTATAAAAATGCTTTAGATAATGCTGAAGAAAGTGTGGATAAATTAAATGATGCACTAAAGAATACTGATAACTTCAACGAACAGGAGAAATATTTAAATCAGTTAATTGAGGCTACTAACAATCAAATCAATAAAACTAATGACTTGAAAAATGCTCAAGTAGGACAAATAAATGATTTTATTAATCAATTAAGACAACAAGGTTTTGCTATTGATTATAATAGCCAAAACAATGAATTATATATTAATAACATGCAACATTTATCAGATTTTACTGGAGATGCTGCTAAAAATGTAGAAGATTTAATAGATAAAATCCAAGATTTAAATGATGATAATAGAGACTTGGATGGTTCTATAAGAGATTTAACGGCTGATGTGAAAGATTATTATGACCAATTGGCTGAAATACCTGAGAAGAAACTTGAAAAATTTAATGATTTAATGGAAGAATTCCAACAAAGTAGATTAGACCAAGTTCAATATCAAATTGAAGACCTTGAGCATGAAATGAAGAATGACCCAAGATTAAAAGCATTAGAAGAACAAATTGCAGCTTTAGAAAAACAAAATGATGAAATAGACAAGCAACAAGAGATGGAAGAAAAACTTCTTGCAGTAGAAGAGGCAAAGTTAAAACTTCAAAATGCTCAACAGCAAAAAACATTACAAGTATATAGAGAAGGTCAAGGTTTTGTTTGGGAGGCTGACCCAGATGCCATTAAAGAAGCTCAAGAAGAATTAGAAGATGCTCAAAAAGATTTAAATGAACAAATAAAAGATGACCAACTTGAACAACTAGAAGAAGAAAAAGAAGCTATTGAAAAAAGTTATCAAGATAGAATAGATGCATTACAAAACTTTTTAGATGAGCAAGAATATTTAATTGACAAAGCTAATAGAGAAGGAATTCAAACATTTGAAGAATTAAGAAATGAATTAGCAAAATATGGACTAGATAGTGCTGAGTATTTAGGCAAAGCAACAGACTGGTTAAATAATTATAATTCTGCATTAGCAAATTTAAATAATACCGTTCAGGGTATATTAGCATCTTCAGGGGATGCAACAAGTGAATTAATATATAGTTCAGCTATGCAAAGTAGAATAAATCAAGCTTTATCTAATGCATTGCCAGAAGTAGCAACTAATTCTAGTATGTTTGGTAGTGGTATCAATTATGATAAAGTATCAAGTAGTAGTAGCCAAACAGTATATATTAATACAGTAGAATTACCAAATGTTCAAGATAGTGAAGATTTTATTAGTGAATTAAAAAATTTACCTAGAATGGCTACTTCACAATCTGCTTTAAGACAATAAAAGAAAGGAGTTTTAATATGTCAACTAAATCAAAACAAGGTTTAACATATATTATTCAGGCAATTAATAATATAGTGGAGCCTAAAGTTGCTTCATTAAGATATGATAAAACATATAGAGCAAAAGTTACTCAACAGATAGATGCAGGTATATATGTTGTACAAATCAATGGGAAAGAATATCAGTTGCCTTATAGTGGTACTTTAAATATTGGTGATATAGTAAAGGTTAAAGCTCCTTTAAATAATTTCTCAGATATATATATAGAGGCATTACCAGGTTCTGGAGGTGGCGGAGAAGGTGGCACTACAAATTATAATGACCTTACCAACAAGCCAATTTTGAATACTGATAATGCTTCTTCATTAGATGTTAATAAAGAAGAGATTATGAGAGGGACGGTCTCTTTACATAAAGTTTCTAAGACTGGTAATTATGATGATTTAAATGGATTGCCTAATTTAGATTTTATACCAACATCTCAAAAAGGGGTTAGTAATGGAGTTGCTACTTTAGGAGCAAATAGTAGGGTACCAACAACTCAATTGCCAGGAGATATAGTTTATGATGAAAATTATGTTCATACTGATAATAATTTTACTACTCCCTTATTAAATAAATTAAATGGTATAGAAGCAGAAGCCCAAGTAAATAAAATTGAGTTAATTAAAAGAAATGGTGTAGATTTAGAAATACAAAATAAGAGTGTAAATATATTAGTTCCATTAAAGACCAGTGAATTAGAAAATGATGGAGATGGGAATGGAGTATTTATTACTGCAAATCAAATAGCCTCAACCACAACTTTAGGTTTAGTAAAAATAGGAGCAAACTTAACCATAACGTCAGATGGAACATTAAGTGCCACTGGTGGCAGTGGTGGTGGAACTGTATCTGATACATTGCCAATTGGTTCAGTAGTAGAATGGTATAGTGAAACTATTCCTGATAACTGGTTAATATGTAATGGACAAGAAATTAGTAGAACTGAATACTCTGAGTTGTTTTCTGTGTTGGACACAACATATGGTGCTGGTGATGGTTCTACTACATTTAATATACCTAACATGTCATCAAGATTTGCAGTAGGTTTAGACAAAAATGATACTGATTTTAATGCTCTTGGTAAAGTGGGCGGAAGTAAATCTGAAGATATTACTCATAATCATACTATTCCAGGGCATACACATACTACAGCAAATCATACATTGACAATTGCAGAAATGCCTAACCATGGTCATGGATTAGCAATTTCTGGTGGAACAACAGCAGGTCAGATAGATAGGGTAGCATTAGATGGTTATGACCAAGGTAGATGGTATTCTACTGTAGAGCCAGTAGGTGGTTCTCAGCCTCACAATCATGGAAATACAGGGTCTACTCCATTAACTACTAATAATAATACTACAAATACTAATATTTCTACATTGCCACCATATATTACTGTATATTATATCATAAAAGCGAAACAAAGTCAAGCTGTTGTTGCAACAGTTGTTGATAATTTAAATTCTACATCTTCAATAGATGCTTTATCTGCTAATCAGGGTAGAGTGTTGAAAAATGCTATTCAGGGCAATGCAGATATGATAGATACATTACAAGATGATATATTAAATTTAGAAGATACGAGATTAGAAGTTAGTAATATAAAAGCTGGTGCAAATATAACATTACAGGTGTCAGGTAAAGATATTACAATTAGTTCCACTGGCGGTGGAGGAAGTAGTATAGAAGAAGTAGAGATTTCTGATGTTGCACCGACAGAAGAAACAGTTAAGTTATGGGTAGACACTTCTACTACAGGTGGTTCATCAGGTAATATTTTAGATAAAGTGTATCCTGTTGGTTCTATCTATATGTCTACAGTAGATATATCTCCACAAGATTTTTTAGGTGGAACGTGGACACGATATGGAAAAGGTAAAACTTTAATAGGAGTAGATGATGAAGACGAAGATTTTAATGCATCTAACAAAACAGGTGGAGAAAAAACACATATATTAAGTGTAGATGAAATGCCTTCGCATACTCATGTACAAAATCCACATAATCATGAATATAATGGAACTACTAGTACAGGAGGTAATCATTCACATAATGGTAACAAGTTGTCTGCTGGGGTTAATTCCTCAACAGGGGTAAATGATGTTGTAAGACCTACTGGTTATAGTGGAGATAATGTGCAAGTAGTAGATAATTCTGGAAACCATACTCATACTTTTAGTGGTACTACACAAAATACAACTTCAACAAACACAAATACAGGTGGTGGACAAGCTCATAATAATTTACAACCATATATTACATGTTATATGTGGGAAAGAACTGCTTAATATAAATATTTTATATAATTATATGAATATTAATTATATAAAGAAAGGAGAATGTTAAATGGCAATACAACAATTGACACAACCTATACTAAATCCAATTGTAGCATTTGATGCAACTAAATCTCATACTATAGATTTTATTGTAATTGGGGGAGCTCAAGTAATTGGTAATAGGTTAGTAATTAGTAACAACCAAACAGGTGCAGAAGTATATAATCAAACCCAGTCTACTATGAAATTAGAGCACACTATTCCAGCTGGTACTTTAAGTAATGGTGGATATTATAATGCAGTTATTTATACTATAGATAGTGGAGGTAATGAAAGTGTATCTAGTATTGCAGTACCATTTTATTGTTATAGTCAACCAGTTTTAACAATTGATAATATTCCTGCAACTGAAACAATAGAAAATGGTACATACGCATTTAGTGGGACTTATTTACAACAAGAGAGTGAAGCTTTAAATAGTTATCAATATACTTTATATGACAGTAATAGAGAAATATTAAGCCAATCTCCTTTAATATACTATGAGGCTAATAATTCTTTAACTTATACTTTTGTTGGTATGAGCAATGATACATCTTACTATATAGAATTGACAGGTCAAACAATCAATGGGACACCTATAACATCAGGATTGAGATACTTTACTGTTAGATATTTACAGCCAGCTTCATTTGCAATATGTGATTTGGTTAATAATTGCGAAAATGGATATATACAAATATCTTCTAATATAGTAGCAATAGATGGTCATTCAAATCCAGACCCACCTATCTATATAGATGATAAAGAAGTAGATTTAAGAGACCCAAATGCGTGGGTAGAATGGAATGAAGGATTTAGAATTCAAAATGATTTTACAATGAGAGTATGGGGAAGAGATTTTAATCCTTATCAAAACATTATTACATTAACAAATGATATTAACTCTAGTACTACACCAAATAGAATAGAAATGAAATGGATGATAGGAGATGTTATCAAAAATTTACCAGAATATAAAACTGTATATGGTCATAATATTAACTTAGATAATAGCGAAGAAGATGAAATTAATAATCTTACAATAAGAGGATATACAATACAAAAAATAGGAAGTAATCTTCCTAGTCCAACAAATCCAAGTAAAATTTATTCTGTTGGAGAGATTAAAAACTTGATAGATATCAAAGATTTTAATATTAAATATGACCAAGATTATAGTGTAATTACTTTCAGTAATTTTAAAATTAAACCGAATTATATTTATACATTATCTTTTGATTATATGGTAAATAATGCAACTACTGATTTATATTTTACTGTAGGATATGGAACAAATAACGTATGGACTGATGCTATTATTGAAAATGAGCAATATATTAATTTATCGTCAGGGAGAAACACAATTACATTTGTAGTCCCTGATGAGACTTCAGAAGGGCAACCTCTGCCTACTAATGTAGATATGTATTTTAAGTTTGTAGAAACAATTATTTTAGCTGATGTTGATGTAGATATTAGTAATATACAATTAGAAGCAGGTGGTATTGCTACAGAATATCAAGCTCCTAATCTATATAATATATATCCTACAGTAACAGGTAAAAATATTTATAATTATAAAACTCCTTTATATCTGAAGAAAAGTAATGTTACTTATTCAAGTATACAAAATGGATATAACATACAAGTTAAGTTAGCTAATCAAGATAGTAGCTTGGCTATAGGTTGTAAAAATATTTTAAATTCAGGAGATACTTATGCTATTTCTTATAATTATAGTGGAAGTTTGTTATCTTTTAAGTTATATACTACAGAAAAAGAAAGTCAAGAACCATTAGAAGAAATTAATTTAAATAATGGGGTATTTACAGCACCTGAAGAAATATATGATTTGCAAATAATAGTTGAGTTGGATAGCAGTAATGCATCAAATTTTTTAGAAATTTGGAATATACAAATTGAAGCTAATGATACTGTTAGCGAATATGAACCTTATGAAGATGTAAGCTCAATCTTAACATTAGATGCTCCACTAATGGCTCCAGCATCTGAGAATTTAGCTGATTTGGTAGCTTTGACATCACCAAATATTTTAAATCAGGAAACGCAAAGTGCTACTGTTTTAGGAGATACGGTATATATATTAATGCAAGATGAGAATAATACTTATTATTTGTGGTATTATAATGCACAAGGAAATTTAATAAAATTTTTAGATGAAGAAGGTCATGAAAAATCAGGAGTAGTAATAACAGGTAGTGAAGCTTTTACAACACATAAAGATTGTGTTACAATTACTATTACTAAAAGTAACAATCCTGATGCGAAAGATGTAACTGAAGAGGAAATAACAAGTAATCACATTTATATAGAAAAAGGATATGTAACTGGATGGTATCCATATTTCGCAAGTCCTAGCTTGGTTAGAAATAACAATCAAATAATATTAAATGGAACTGAAAATTGGATAAAAAGAGCCAATACAAATCATACATTTCAAATTACAGTATCAGAATTAATAGTTAAAGGAATATGTGATTATTATCCAACTTTTACTTCATTAACATTAATAGATACACAGGATGGAATACATTTAACCAATACTTCAAATATAATTATTACAGATATGCGATTTACAGATGTAGAAGATTTCAAAGCATTTATAACTCAAAATCATGTAACAATTCAATACTATCGTTCTACTCCAAGTGTAATTCCGTTAACTGATGCTCAAGCACAATCATTAAGGAGTTTAAAAACATTTAATCCAATTTCTAATGTTTTTACTTATAATGAAGCTTTAGGAACAATAGGCTTTGATTATACAGATAGTTATACAGAACAGCAAACACAAAATGCTTATGTACAATTAAAATGTTATAATGCAAATAGTATGCCTTATTTTGCTCATAGTAATTATATTGACATTCCTGATGATGCTAGTAAAGTATTTATATGGTTAAGGAGAAAAAATAATTTATTTGATTTAAAAATTGAGGATTTAGGAGATTATAATGAAGATGATAATCCATCAGACACAACTAAACCAATAGTGACATTAGATATTAATCTTGATAATATTACACAAAGTGAAATTCCTGTGACAGCAAATTCTATAGATGAAACTGGTTTGAGAACAGTTAGATTTAGCAAAGATAATGGGGTAAGTTGGGATGAAATTATTCCTGTTGATGGTTTATCTTCAACTAATAGTTATACATTTACTAATTTAAATCCAGATACCTTCTATACAATTAGGGTAGAAGCAATTGATTTAACAGGGAATATTGGTGGCATGAGCCAAAGAGTAACAACAAAAGCATAGGAAAGGTGGCTAGTATATGATATTTTTAGGATATAATTTTTTGCAGGACAGGTATTGCTGGCAACCTGTTCCTACAAATTTGATAAATATAGAAGATGTAATATTAAAGAATGGAATATATGACCATTTTAATATTACTAAAGATGTAGATTTTCCATATATTACAACATATCCTGGAGCATGGGATTTAAATACACAAATGGATGCTGATTTTAATGGAAATATTAATGCTGGTAATATTGATTATGTTGTAACACAGATTAGTAGTATAAAAATAAAAAGAAGAAGAAAAGGTACTTTCGATTGGTATACATTATATAATATACCAGTAGAAAATCCTACAGATATAGATTTTGTAAGATATGATTATCTTGCTCAAAATGATACTGATTATGAATATGCTATTGTACCTATAATTGGAAATGTTGAAGGTGAATATTCTATGAATAGTATTACTTCTGAGTTTTATGGGGTCTTTATTACAGATGGTCAAAGCAGTTATAAATTTAAGGAAGGTGCAAGTTATAGTAACAATGAAAGAGTACATTTAACAGCTACTTATGAACCTTATGGCAGTAAATATCCTATTGTAATAAGTAATGGACAATTAAGTTATGATAAAGGTACAGTTGGTGGAAATGTAATCGTATTTACAGCTGACGAACAATTAGATAGAAAACAAACTGTAGAAAGATTACAAGCTATTAAAAACTTTTTAGCCACCCCTTCTGCAAAAATATTAAAGGATTTTAATGGAAATATTTGGCTGGTAACTTTAAGTGATAATTTACCAGTAACTTATTATTCAGAAATAGGTATGGGGTTTGCAAGAGTTGACTTTAACTGGTCTGAAATTGGGAACCCAGATAGTGGACAAGATTTATATGATAGTAATTTGATTTATGCAAATAATTAGAAAGGTAGGTGTTTACAGGTGGCAGTCACTCCAACACAGACAGATTATGATTTAATACAGATGAAGGTTAGAAATACTAAAATAAAAGTAGAGGTATTAAATTTTAATTTTCAAACTGTAAATTCTTTAGAAGGTAGAGTAACATCAGGAAGTATTAGTGTTGATGCAACTTCAGATATTAGAAGAACCTGTAGCATTACACTGGTAGTTGATAGAGTAGATACAATGATTTCTCCTGGAGGAGAATTATGGATTGATAAATTTATCAGAGTATATCAAGGCGTAGATAACCCTAAAAATAATGGGGATACAGTATGGTGGAATATGGGAATATTCTTAATAAATAATCCAAATGGGGTATATAATTCTACAACTAGAACAATAACATTTGAAGGATTAGACTTAATGTCAAAACTATCAGGTAGAAGAAATGGTCAACTACCAGCTGTAACTACCGTTATTCCAGCAGAAAGTAAAGTGGCAGATGTTGTAAAACAAACTATTACTCAATTGGGAGGATTTAATAAATATATTATTGAGGATGTAGGATATACAGTTCCTTATGATATAAAAAAAGATATGGGCTCTACTGTATATGATTTATTAGTAGAATTAAGAGACTTGTATGCTGGTTGGGAGATGTTTTTTGATGTAGATGGTGTGTTTCATTGGCAACAAATACCAGATGGTGTTAATGAGCCTGTAGTATTAGATTTTGACCAATTAACTCAAAGTTTAATTATTAATGATAATATAGATGTAGATTTTGAGAATGTTAAAAATAATATTATAGTATACGGAAGGTTATTAGATACGGGTGAGCAGGTAATGGCTACAAGAATGGACACATTAAGTGATAGCCCATTTAATATTAGTTCAATTGGACAAATTAATTACATAGTGGATGATGAACGTATATATAATAATGATTTAGCTAGACAGAGAGCAAATTATGAATTATTTTTACATGCTAGAATGAATGATGCTATTACATTAGAAACTGTTCCAATTCCTTGGTTAAATGATGTTAATATTAAGATAAAACATACTAATGAAGAGATAGGTATTATAGGAGAATTTTTAATTAAAAGTTTGGAAATACCATTAGATGTGGGTTCAAATATGGTAATTAATGCTATTAAAGTATATGAAGATGAGCCTGAAATAATTTCATATACTAACGAATACTTATCTTGTGGGGAAGCTTATTCTACACAACAAAATCAATTTCCATATTATGAATAATGAAAGGAGAGAATTATTATGTATGAAAAACAAGTATGGGAAGATAGACAAGTTGAATTTCCTATGACTTTTACTATGACACAAAATGATAATGGAACAATAACATTAACTCCTTATCCAGGAGTGGTTTCTAATGAAGGAACAAAATTTACTGCTGCTAGAATGAATAATATAGAAAATGGTATTGCAAATGGTGTAGTACCTACAGGATGTATTCTACCATTTTGTGGAAATAATGCACCACAAGGTTGGTTGTTATGTGATGGTTCTGCAATAAATAGAACTACATATGCTGATTTATTTGCTATATTAGGAACTAATTATGGTGAAGGAGACAATTCAACTACTTTTAATTTACCAGATATGAGAGGTAAAGTTGCAGTTGGTTTAAATACTAATGGTGCATTTGATGCTTTAGGTAAAAGTGTTGGGGAGGAAACTCATACTTTAACAGTTGCAGAGATGCCTAGTCATACTCACAATATTGCTATTAGTGGAGGTTCAGATGCAGGAATGATAGATAGAATTATGTTAGATGGTTATAACCAAGGTAGATGGTATTCTAATGTTAGACCTACAGGGGGAGGTCAAGCCCATAATAATATTCAACCTTCATTAGTATTTAACTATATAATAAAGACGTAGAAAGGAGAATAAATAATGTCAGCTTTATATCCAGATTTAGATTTTACAAATTATCCTGGAGAATTAGATAATATAACATTGAAAAGTAATATTACTAATGCTACAGATGCACAGTTGGTAGCTCAAATTCAAGCTTCTATATTAGCAGGTGATTTTGCTAATGCTAGTGCAATTTTAAATGCCAATCCTCAATTAAATGGTAAAATATTTAATGCAAATGATTATAACCAAATCAGGGATGCTATTTTAGCATTAGAAAGATTTTATAATAGTGATATAAAAAATTATATAACAGAAAAACAAGCTACATGGGTTGCAGAAGTAGATAAATTTAATTATAAAGGAGTATATAGTCCTACTACTCAATATTATAAAAACAATATGGTAGATTATACTACTACAGAGGGGACATTTCTTTATTTATGTATTCAGCAGCCAGATACAGGTATTGCCCCTACTAATACAAATTATTGGAGAATTTTAACATTAAGAGGAGAAAGAGGATTATCAGGAGAAGGCTTATCTTTTGCATGGGTATGGGATAGTACAATGGAATATAATGTAAATGATGTGGTAGTATATGGTAATAAATGGTGGGTATCTACTCAAGTAAATAGAGGGCAACAACCTGCTAATGGTTCGGCATACTGGACAGAGATTTTAACAGCATTACCAGCAATACAAATACCTGTAACGGAAATACAACCAACAGACCAGATAATTGGAGACCAATGGTATCAAGTAATATAAGAGAGGAGGATAATAATGCCTAATAGAGTTATTGAATTAATGGATGATATGCATTTAAGTAGTCAAGCTACATTTATGGATTATTATACTGCTATGCAGAATAACAACATTTCAAGTGCTACTAATATTTTAAAAAACAATCCTAGTGTAGCAAACCAGATTATGAATGCTGATAATATAAATATTTTATTAAATGAGACATATAGAAGAGAATTAATACCTAAAATTGATATAGATTATTTTTTAGAAGGTTTATTATCTGTATATCAAAAAATGATAGATTTTACAAAAGTAATGGGAGAGTGGGATGCTAATACTCAATATAATGTGCATAATTTAGTTTATTATAATGAGAAAGCATATTATGTATATCCTAATACTACTCCTCCTATTGGAACATCTCCTACCAATACACAGTATTGGAGGGAATATGATATTAAAGGATTTCAAGGATATGGTGGAATTAACTTAAATTTTAAGTTTAATTGGGATAATACACAAAATTATAAAGTTGGAGATGTTGTAATATTTCAAAATAAAATGTGGTATGCAGTAGCAGACAATACTAATTATGAACCTAACTTAAATCATTATCCTTGGGTGGTAATTTCAATGCCAAAACTACCAGCAAAAACACCAATTCAGCGAGCAATACCATCTGGATATGATATAGGTGATTTTTGGTTTCAAATAACACAAGGTGACGAAGTTATCGTTACTACATGGGGAATTAGGCAACCTGAACCAACACCAAGATTTGCTAGTTCTGCTTTTTCTATTGGTACTAATATATATATAGCAGGAGGAATTAAGTCTAATTTTGAAAGAACAAATGCTGTAGAAATGTTTGATACAGTATTGGGAACATGGTCTACGAAAACAGAAATGCCAACAGTAAGAACTAGAGCGGCAGGATTTAGTATTGGAAATAATGGTTATTGTGTTGGAGGTATTGATGAAAATGGTACAATATTAAGTGTTAATGAAGCTTATGATAGTGTTACTAATTCATGGTCAACTAAAACAGCCTATCCTATACCTATAATTTCATCTGCTGTGTCTACAGAAACATTGGGATATATTATTGGGGGAGAAACAAGTAATAATGTTTTAACTGCAAGTAGTTATTCTTATAATCCAACTGCTAATGCTTGGACTGAAATTACTTCAAAACCAACATTAACACGAGGTCATACCTTAGCAACTGATGGATTAACAATCTATGCTATTGGAGGAATTGATAATAATAAAAATACTTTAGGTATTAATGAAGCTTATACAATAAGTTCTAATACCTGGTCTCAAAAAGATACTTTAGCTGTTCCAAGAAGTTATCTCGCTTCATTTGTTCAATCAGGAATGATATATGCTGTTGGAGGATTAAATTCAAGTTGGTATAGTGTAGATACAAATGAGAAATATGATATAGCCAATAATAAATGGATAACAGATATGCCTATGAATTATAAAAGAAGTAGTTTAAATGCTTTAGTATCAGGAACTAGGGGATTTGCTATTGGTGGAATTGATTTCGCAAATTCAGATATAAGAGGATATAATGAACAATATAATATAGATGATATTCCATCAGATTTTGAAATGGTAATTAATACAACATTAGATAGTACAGGTTCAAAGCAGGTTACGATACCAACTCCTGAAGGTGGAAACTATGATTATTGGATTGATTGGGGAGATGGATTAACTTCAACAAAAATAACTACTTATAATGACCCACAAGCCACTCATACTTATGCTGAAGATGGAGAATATACTATAAAGTTAATGGGAACTTTAGATAGGTTAAAGTTTACAGGTAACATTGCAAACGACTTAAAGTCTGTAACTAAGTGTATTTTAAATTTTTCTACTATTACAGATATGTTTAATACATGTCCAAATTTAGAAAATGTTTGTGATGGGATATTTGACCAATCACTTTCTATAACTAATGCAAATAGTGTTTTTGCTCATTGTACTAAGCTTACTACAGTTCCTTTGGGTCTATTTGATAATAATAATTTAATTACAGAATTTGTAGATACATTTAATGATTGTGGAATAATAAGTATACCTGTAGGATTATTTGATGGAAATAATTTAGCAACTAATTTTAGTACTACATTTTTTAACTGTAAAGGTATTGCTAGTATTCCTTCAGGTTTATTCAGTAATAATACAAATGTAACTAATTTTTATGGTATATTTGCTGGATGTTCTAATTTACAATCTATACCTAATAATTTATTTGCTAATAATTCTTTGGTTACTAATTATCAATTAGCTTTTCAAGGATGTAATAAAATAACTTCAGTTCCATCTAACTTATTTGGTAATGCTAATGGTTCAGTAATTAATTATGCTAGTATATTTGCTAATTGCACATCTTTAACAACTATACCAGAAGGACTATTCCAATACGCACAGAATACAACTAATTATGATAATGCATTTCAAAACTGTCCTATTACTATTATTCCAAATAATTGTTTTAATGGTAGCAATGCAAGTGTAGAAAATATATTTGATGTAACAAAGATTACATCTATTGGGGATAATGCATTAAAGGGCTTAGCAATTCCAAGTGGATTTTTTCAAGGAGCTACATCATTGATAACAATAGGTAACAATATTTTTGATGCAAATGTAACTAATATGAATAGTATGTTTCAAAATTGTACTGCTTTAACTACGGTTGGTAACATGGATTTTAGTAATATTGTAAGTAATAGTAATATGTTTCAAAGTTGTACTGCTTTAACTAATTTAAGTGGATTTAAAGACAGGGCTACTAATACAATGCCTACAATTTCTAGGAATTTTTATGTTAATGATAGCCCATTATTAACACATGACAGTTTAATTAATATTTCTGATAGTTTAGTAACTATGACACCTTCCACCACTAAAACATTATGGCTTCATAATACATCTTTAGGAAGATTAAGTGCAGAAGAAAAATTAGATATACTAAACAGATATTGGACAATAGTAGATTATGACCCATCTTCTGATTTAAATGAAGAAGTAGCCAATGAATTAGTTCAAAATATATATGGTAATGTAAATACTGAAACTCAAACACATATAACAACTTCCTTATATTACTATGTAAAATTATTATCTACTACTTCTGGAAGTGTAATAGATGTATATGCAGTAGATAAAAATACTGGAATAGTGTATTTAGCAGATAATGTTCCAGAATATGAATATATAATATATAGTGGTACTTCAACAACAGAAGGACAAACTGTTTATATACCAAAGGGTAGTGATGGTGATACCACAGGAACAATATTAAAGCAAAATATTAATACAATTTTAACAGATAATCCAACATACAAAGTTATTGAGATTGGTTCTAAGAATACTGGGAAGCTAAAAACTAAGAATGCAGGATTAGAACAACTTAGCAATGCTTCTAACCTATTTAAAGATAAATATGATTTAACTAGAATATATATATATGGAACTTTTACTCCATCTGATATGTCTTCTATGTTATATAATTGCAGTTCTTTAAATGATTTAGGATTTGAAAGTTTAGATACATCTAATGTATCTAATATGTCTTATTTGTTTGCTAATTGTCCAGCATTATTAAATTTCCCAAATCTTAATACTTCAAGTTGTACTAATATGGCAAGTATGTTCTCAGGATGTGACCAAGTAACTAACTGGTCTTTCTTAAATGCATGGAATACTTCTAGTGTAACCAATATGTCTGATATGTTTACTGATTGTCTAGGGATGACTGTAATGCCTACATTTGATATGCAAAATGTAATTGATGCTAGTTATATGTTTGCTGGTTGCTTTGGATTAACAACTATTACTCCTAATGTAATAGGAAACAAGGTACAAAATGCAGAAGGAATGTTTCAATTATGTCAAAGCTTAGACCTAAAAAATATTGGAGATTATACTACAATCTTTGGTCATAATAATAATTTGACAAATGTTTCTTATTTGTTTGATGAGTGCTCTGCCTTAACCAAAGTCGGAGTTCATAATGTGTTTACATTAGATGAAAGTGGAGATTTCCCAGTAGAGGTAATAGATGAAACTAAGGTGAATAATCAATTATTTACTTATTGTCCAAATATAACAAATATGAGCCATATTTTTGATGGATGTTACAATTTAGGAAGTGAAGATAATGGAATTCCTATGGGAATATTTTATCATTGTCCAAATTTACAAGATATTTCATATGCATTTTCATTATGTTGGAATATTCAAAATCCATTTTCATATGGTGGGTTAAGTTTAAATGAAGTTTTATTTGTTAATAATCCAGAACTTGTAAATGTATCTCACCTATTTGAAAATGCTCATGTAGGGTTCATTGGAGAAAACACAGCTAATCCAACATTATTATTCCCAGTACAAACAAAAATTGAAGATGCTTCTTATTTATGGAATGGATGTGAAATGGCTGATGCTCAAGGATATGAATTAATTCCATTTATCTATACGAGTAAAGTACTTAAAAATATAGAGGGAATGTTTATGGGACAAACGTTCTCAAGGGATATTTCAAGTAATTATGATAGTTATAATCCACAATATAGTTGGGATAATTTGCAAAATATCATACCTGCATTAGAAAATTGTTCTAATTTATTCTCTGGAAATACTAATTTAACTGGTAATGCAACTGCTATGATTGAAAGTTTACAAAAAATTACCACATTGACAAATCATGAAAAAGCATTTGAAGGTTGTACAAAATTAAGTGATTATAATAGTATTCCAACAGATTGGAAGTAAAAGAATGAGAGAGTTGAAATATACTCTCTCTTATATAAAAGGAGAGATATAAATGGTTAACGAAAATAATATTTTACAGTATCTTCAAGAAAAAGGAGTAACTAGTTCATTAGAAGAAGTTAAAGAATTAGTTGCTAAAGAAGATAGAGAAAAAATTGTAAATACCCAAAATGAAAGATTTAAATATGAAATTTGGGATAAAAAATCAAGCATTAATGGAATAAGTGCTAAAGATATAATAAAAAATAAAGATTATACTATTGGTCAAGCATATTTAATATACATAGATGATGCTTTAGTATACTTTCAAGACCATAATCCAGAAAAAAGTGGTTATGTAAAAATGACTAAAAGTGAAGCAGAAAAGTTAGCTCAAGACTTTATAAATAAAAAAGCTGAAGAATATACAGATAATATTATTATAGATAAAGTAATACAAACAATATTATCTAAATAGAAAGGAAGGTTATATATGGCAAAAAATATTATAATGCAAGTACTTACTAGTGCAGGGTATGAACCTATGTACCCATTCAATCCAAGACAGATTTTAAATGGTACGTTTTTAGAAAATAGTACAAACACTCAATATAACATTACAATTACAGGTGTGCCAGTTCCTTTAACTAATACATTTGGAAATGATATGGGAATAATTTCATTTATTCCTACTGTTAATAATATGGATAATATTACTTTATCTATTAATGGAGATACTGCAAGACCAATATTATTTGCAGATGGCACAACGGTAAGAGCAAATACACTTGTTGCAGGCAGAACGGTATTATTAAGATACTATAATAATAACTTTTATTTATTATTAGATAAAAATCAAATAGGGTTAGGAAATGTTGAAAATGTTTCTCCAGCTGATATGCCAATTTCAACTGCGGTTACAAATGCATTAAATAATAAATTAAATACTCCTGTTGCAATTCCTAGAAATGCCAACCTAAATAGTTACAGGACAGCTGGGCTATATTATAATGCATCTAATAGTGATGCAGCAACTATTACTAATATACCTGTCCAACAATCATTTAGTCTGTTTATCGAAGTACATGCTGGGGTAAAACAAACATTTACAAATTATTCGACATCAGGAATTCAAACGTGGGTAAGAAATTATTATAATGGAACATGGAGCCAATGGTACCAACAAGCATTTGTATTATATGGTAATAGTGAACCAAACCCAACACTAGGAATGAATGGAAATTTATATTTAAAAATTAATAGTTAGGAGGAATATATAGATGAGTTATTATAATTCATGGAGTTATACTGCTCCTAGTGGTACAGCAGAAGTTTGGATAGATGCAACAAGAAATGGTGTAAATGTTACTGTAAATGCCACTGTTAAATGTACTTTTCGTTATAGTAATGATTATATTGCCTATAATGGAGAAATTAATTTTAACATGTGGAGAGATGCAAATAATGCTAGTGCTACTATAAAAGGATATTATGATAGATGGTATGCGACTAATGAATGGTCAAGAACGAGAAGTTGTTCTATGACATTCCCATGGTATGGGAATGATATGGTTTTAGGTTTTAATATGACAGTTCCACCTGGCAATTCTAGGTTTTCAATTCCGAATACTGAAATTAATTTAGACGTACCAGATTATATTGCACCAGGTGCTCCTACTTGGTGTAATATTTCTCCAAATCCTTGTTCTATTAATGCTGCTCCTACTATTACATGGGGAGGGGCTACAGCAGGTAGTAGTGGAAGGATATTATATGATGTAGAAGTTAGGTCTTCTACTCCTACAGGAGGATGGACAAATTGGTTAAGAATAGCAAATAGTCAAACAGCAACTTCATATCAAGAAATTGTTCTTAGTGGAATGAATGTTAATAACCAGAAACCATTTGCAGGAGTAAAATATCAATATAGAATTAGAGTATGGGATGGAGTTCAAACTGCCTCTGGATGGATAAATAGTCCAGAATTAGTTGTTGGATTTATTAATCCTAGCCCTCCAACCTCATATACATTAAGTGATAGCAGTATAAAAAAAGATGGTAGTATTACAATAACATGGTCTGGGGCTTCAGGTGGTTCTGGTTCTATTGTAAGATATTATTTAGACTGGCGTATTTATGACCATAACACAAAAAAATGGACTGATTGGGATAGGTTATCTACTACTAATACTAATTATACATTTAATATATTAGAATATTATCAAAATGCTACAAATGGTGACCAATTACAGTTTAGAATAAGTGTTCTTAATAGTTGGAATGTCCCAAGCGACTATTTAACTATCCCAGCAATTTCAGTTCGTGGAAATCAAATGTGGATAAAGATTAATGGAAGTTGGGTTGAAGGTGATACCTATTTAAAAGTTAATGGAACTTGGGTAGAAGCAACTCCATATATAAAGGTAAATAATATATGGTATGAAACAACATAAGGAGTGAGAATATGGCAACTAAAAAATATTTAGATAAAATGGGATTACAATACTATAGTAATGAACTAAAAAAACAAGTAGTAACATCTACTGAAGTAAGAGAAATTGTTATAGTGGATGAATATCCTCCTGAAGAAAAAGAAGGAGTATTATATCTAAAAGTAATTCAGTAATATAATTAATAAGACTTAATATAGGGTTTAGATGAAATATTAAAGGAGTGTTATACTATGGTGATAATTTCTTTAATATATATATATATATATATATAACGATTTGAGGTGATAGTATGGCACCTCAAACTAGAATAAATGACATACATTATAATAAATATACAGTATATGAAGCTAAAATAAATAATAAAATTGTTTATAGAATGACTGGATTTTCTTTTTCTCTTATTAGCCTAGGTATTGTAGCTATTGTTCCTTCAGGGGAAATACAAGATAGTCATTATGCTAAAATAGGAGATAGAATTAGAATTTTAATTTATTTTAATGGTGAGTTAAGTGTAGAACCTACAGTTAGAATAGGGAATAAAGAATTTAATGCTTCATATAGACCATTAAGTTCTAATCCTGAAAAAAATAGTTATGCTTACTATGCAGACTGTACATTAACATCAGACCTAAATCTATCTGAGGGAATTATACAATTTGAAATATATGGATACAAAGATGATAATGGTAAAGAAGGCAATATTTTGACTAATGAAGATATTTCAAATAGCACCTATAATTATGTAATATTTGATGATATTCCTCCAACAGCATCTATTAAAGCTGGCGAACAATTTACTATAGGTAATGATATAGATGGTTATAAAAAAATAAGTTTTCAATTACATGATAATATAGCATTAAGAGGTTATATACTAAATGAAAAAACTACAATATTAACGCCATCTCAATGGAGTGATGCTAATAATATTACAATTTCAACTTCTGGTGCTATTTTGGGGAATAATATAATAACTATAGTAGATATGGCTGGAAATAAAAATAAATATGAATTTAAATTGGTGGAAAGTTAATTTAAAATATATTTTAAAATTTATAGTCAAGATATTACTATGTTTAATTTGTTTAATATTATTAAATTTATTCATATAAATAAAGGTGAAAGGAGCTGTTTAGATGAAACAGTTAAAGTTTTTAAAAACTATTTCTTTAGAAGGTAAGCCAATATGGTATAAAGATTGCTCTTATGAGGTTATAAGCGAAGGAGAAGCCTCTCAAGGTAGAGGTATGTATAAATTATTCTGTGAGGATTTACAATTGAGAGGCATAGATACCATATTGGAAGATAACTTTTATAGAGTAATAGAAGTTCAAAATAATAAACAGACAAAAGGAAATATTATAATTGAAAACAATAAAAATGTTTCTTTTTCAGATAAAGATGTAACAAAAATCAAAACATCAAAAACGACAAACAAAAAGAAAAAAGCTACAAAAAATTAAGCTTTACGTTAGGGTTTAAAGGACTTTTATTATATGAGGTATATACTTATATGCCTAAAATTAGAGAGAATATTGATTTATTCTCTCTTTTTTTATCCTAAATATGTTTTTCTAAAAAAAAACTTTTTTAGTTCTTCTTCCATTTCATCTTCTTCATAAAAGAATGGGTCTCTTGGGAGTTGACCTAAAAAATTCATCATTAATTGTCCAAATCTCCAATCTGGTACTTCATTCCAGCATTGTTCCAATATTTTTAAAAATGGTTTTATTCTGTTTTTATCTCTCATTTTATTCCTCCTTTAAAATTGCATCTGCTCTATGCTTATAACTATTATATAATTCTTCTTTTGGGTATTCATTTACATTCAAATCATCAAGCATTAAATCTATTATCTTATTTTGTTTCATTATAATATTATCTTTGCTGTCTCTTTCTCCTGTTCTTTCTTTTAATGCACATTGTAAAGCATTTATCGCTCCATTCTTACTGTTTATTTGTATATCTTTTTCTTTTAACATATTTAGAACTTTTTCTATCGCTTTTTGATTTACTGTTCCAATCCAATTGAAATATTCTGTTTCTATTAATCTATTACATTTTTCTAGTACTTTCTTTTGTTCTCTATCCATTTTTTCCTCCTTTCTTTTCTAGGATATAAGCAGTTCCTATTGCAATGGCATCACTTATATCATCTTTATCAATTTTAATTTCATACTTATTTTCAATATAATTGATAGTTTGTTGTTTTTTTTCAGACCTTTTTATTTTTGGACTGTTTGATAATCCTAATACTTTTCTCCAATGAGCAGTTCTTAATGTCTGGTAATTAATTTGATATCTATAACATAATACTTCAATTAATAATTGTAATCCCATTAAAGATTTAGCTGTTGGAGCACTCATTGTTATTTGAACATTTTCAAGAGCAATATCATTTGGTCTATAACGTTGTATTAAATCTTCTATTCCATAAGCAATTTCACTTATTCTTTCTATAACATTCTTGCTTTTTTGTACAATAGCACCATAATCAATAAGTTTTTCATCTTCAAATATAGCATATCCTGTACATGTTGTACTTTCGTCAAATGCAATAAGTATATTACTCAAGTTCCATCATCTCCTTAGCTTTATTTATAATTTCATTTTTAATGTTTTCTGGTAATAAATTATTTTCCATTAAAATATCATATATAATAGATTGTAAAGTTTTACATTGTGTATAAGGTTTATCAATATTATATTCTTCTTTTAAATATTTTTGTATTTGTATTTTTATTTTATTTTGCTCTTGAGCTAATTCATTTAAACAATTTATACAAACATATTTGTTATTTTCTAATTTATATAATTTTTCTTTACTTTTACATTGTAAACATTCTTTTTCTTCCATATTTGCTCCTTAAAATCAATTTTAAGACATTTTATTTTAATAGGCATATAAATTATAGTCTAATATATAAAAACATTTCCTTGCCTATCCTCGTGTGTCCCAGTACTATATATAAAAAATAGCACCAAATTATTGTGTTTTTCGGTGCTATTTTATAAAATTATTCTAAATTATCTATTCCATACATAATAATTTGATTAATTACATTATTAAAACTTATATTTTCTTCTTCTGCAATAGAATTTATTTTGTCAAATACCTTTTTACTTATTCTTATAGTTCTTGTTACAGTATCATTGCTTTTTTTATTATTTATAATTTCTAACTTATTCATTATATCCTCCTATTCATTATTTTTTAATAAAAATTTAGGATTAATAACCTTAAATGATATATCACCTGTGCAACTTCTCCATACCTTTCCTTCTCTTTCAGTCTTATAAATAACAGATTTTCCTTCAGCATCTTTTACTATATCATCAATATTATCTTTTAATAAAACCTCAGTATCTAAGATTGGAACAGTATCAATTTTATGTGGAGCTAATATTTTTCTAGCTGCTTTAGTCCTATATTTATTACCATTTATAATTAAATTAAATACAAAAAACTTATATCCATCTATATTATATTTATTTCCTTGAATTCCTGTTCCACAAATCTCCCCTTGTATTACTACATTATCAGCTTTATATTGTTTTAAGATATTTTTTAATACATTTTCCATGTCATACTCTTTAGCAATAGTCCAATAAGAAGAGTTAGTAGGGGTCTTTAACCTTAAATTTCTACTACATACTCCAAATTCATATTTATTAATAATGCCAAATTTCTTATATTTTTTTATAAAATAAGTTGCAGATTGTCCATCTAATTTTTCCGTACTATCAAAATATATTGGTGTGTCCGTATTGTTCTTTTCAATTATTTCATTAAACTTATCTACCAATACTTGAACTCTATCCTCATCTGTCTTTTTTATCCAGCTTGGGAAACCACTTTTATTAGGTATAGTTAATTTGCTATATAATTTTCTATACCATTTATATTTCATTAATTTTTTATGAATAGGGTTATTATTCTTATTCATTGATTGTTCTAATAATTTATTTTCTTTTTCTGCTTCAGGGTCATATTTAGTTGCTCCGATAAGTTTAGTAATATCGTCTCCTTCTTTTAAGTTAGATATATCTATATTAAAATATTTTTCTAATTCTTTTAATGGTATTATTAGCCCTTGAGATACTTGTCCTCTTAATTTAATTGTTCTAACCCTATATTTTCTATCTTTTAAAAATTCAAACATAGGAATTTCAGGCAACTGTGTGTCAATTTCGACATATGCTACTAAATCTCCTATTTTATGACCTTCTGATTTACTTGCAACAACATGCCATCCTAATATAGTTATTTTTTCAATTTTATCTGCGTTTTCTATTGGTTCTATATTTAATATCCTTTGTATTGAAATTAACTTTCTTGCCATTTCTATAATTACCTCCTTATTTAATTAATTGAACTAACACTATTTAAAACCAGATTGTTATTAATTGAATTGTTAATTTGAGTTAGAAGTTCATTAATATTTATTTCTTCAGCTCTTTTGTTAGTTACTTGAGTATATGCCTGTGCTTCTTTAGGTGTGTCAGTACTTCCAAAGCCACCTATTCTTTCTCCTGTTGAATTGTCATTATCTGTAATTAGATATTTTTGGAATATTCCTTGACCTATTGCCTCACCTTTTTTAATTGTAATGTCTTCATCCCCTATATTATAGAATGCAAACATTATTTCTCCATCATTATCTGGGTTACCATAATAATCTTTATCTATTACACCTACTCCATTAGCTAAAATTAAGTTTTTCTTTTTAGGATTTGAACTTCTATTATATAGCAATAAAACTTCATCATCTTGCATTAAAGCTTTAACTCCTGTTTTTACTAATGTTGGTTTTATTCCTGATTTATATGCAGGTATGATGGTATCTTCTGCTGCTTCTATATCATATCCTGCCGAATATTTTGTTTTTCTAATTGGCAAATTAATACCTGGCTCTCTCATTTCATATCCTGTCGAAATCATTCGATTTACAAATTCAAATTTTCTCATATAATAATTTTCCTTTCTATAATTATGCTGTTCTAGTCCACATATATACTGTTATATAAGGTGGTAAATTATTATGTGGCTGATTACCACCTTCCCAGTCAGTACCAAACCTTCCTCCACTATCTAAGTTGGCACTAGCCTGTAACCATCCACTTCTTGTTCCCCATCCAGCATAATATCCGCTATCATTATCTTGCATCTCGTGTTTATGGCTAGGCATTTCTTGTATTGTTAGTGTATGTGTTTTTTCTCCACCTGTTTTGTTGGGAGCATTAAAGTCTGTGTCTGATGAGCTTACACCTATCAATGTTCTTCCTTCTCCAAATGGCTCCCATGTTCCGCCTAAAAAATTAGCAGGAGAATTGTTTTGTAAGGACATAAATATAGAACCTATTGGAAATATTTTCTCTAATAAAACCTGGTCGTCTGTACCGCCATTATCTATTTCTTTCCATTCTCCTGTTTGTGGGTCTTTATATTTTAATACTGCCATTTTATTCCTCCAATTTTATCAAAAACAAGGGGAAATACAATTTATTTCTATATAAATTATTAAATATCCTTAAAATACTGCTCATTATTTTTCTTTTAAATTTCTCAAAATAATATATTTGACTGTACTGTGTTTGACTTAATCAAACTATAAATTGTAATATATAAATCATTATGTGTAATTATTTTTTTTTATTTATAAATTGTAAATTGTTTTCCCACCTAATGTTTAGATTGTATTACTTACATTTTCATCTTTTTTTTGATAGATAATCATTTAAATGATTTTAATTGGATATTCTTTATATATAAATAACATCTATATTTCCCCTTGTTTTTTATATTTCAATTTCAAACATTTGTGAATTTAATTGACTAATTTCTAATTCAGTTCGTTGAATAATAGTTTTTAATTCTTGTTCTGTTTGCTCCATATATCTTTTGTCATAAGCTAATTCTTTAGCTGTAAAATAAGAATTATTTGTTTCCGTTGTTCTGTATTTAACTGGATTTTTTTTAGCTAAAGTTTTAATTAATTCCAAATTATTTCTATTATTTTGTATAAAAACTAAAGCTTGTTGTATTGTCATACCTGTGCTCAAAGTTAAAGAATTATTTTTTTCATATAATATCCCTTTTAACTTTGAAATTGTGTCACTTAATTCCATATATTCTTTAAATTTTTCCATAAAATCAGGATATTCTTCTAAAACTTGTTCTGAGCCATTTAATTCAATTACTTTTATATTCATGCAATGGCTTCTAAGCTCCAATGACAATTCATTATATTCTCTTTCTAACTGAGAAATTCTTGACATTAAGTCAACTAAATTTGTTTTCATATTAATTTCCTCCTACATATATATATTTTTTAAATGAAACAGGTTCATCATATCTATTAGTGGTATGAACCCATTCTTCATCAAATTTGCAACCTTTCTTTTTTAAATTATAAATTACTGCACTCAACCTTGTAGCTCCGAATTCTTTAATTGCTTCCCAGCTAGTAATACTACCATATTCTTTTAAGTATTGTAATATTCTATCTTGATGAGTTAATTTCATATAATTCCTCCTTTTTATTAATATGGAGTGCCTAATGGGACTTGAACCCACCCCTTCAGTTTGGAAGACTGATATGCTAGCCACTAACACTATAGGCACATATTTGTTTATTAATCCCATAAATGCCAAAAATATTTAGAAAACAATGTAAATGCTTGTTGCTTTTTCTTATTTCTATATAAATCTAATTCTTTTTCTCTTTGAAAATATTTATGTTTTATATTATTATAATTTATTTTTTCTTCTTTAGTCATGTTATCAGGGTCTACAAGTTTACCATTATTCCATAATATATCTCTGAATGCTTTATCATACTCATTTTGTTTAGAGGAAGTTTCTTCGTTTGCTTCAGTAAAATAAAATATCATTTTATTTAGTATTCTATGCCACTCCTCCATTGTTAAGTTTGCTGGATAACTAATATTACTTTTATTCAATTGTTTTAGCATAGGAACTATTACATTTAAAAACCAATAATCTAAATCCCATACATCATTATCAGAATAGCCTCTTTTGCCCCTTTGATAAAACCATTTTATTTTTCTTGGTAAATACTTAAAGAAATCTTTAACTCTATAAAATATCCACATTTTTACCATTCCCTTTCTTCACAAGTAATTCTATGATGTAAAACTTGTGATTGTGTTAAAATAGTACAATATCCTTCTTTGTTATATCCACATTTTATATTATCACATTTTAATTTATCCTTATTTTCTTCTTTCATATATTTACCTCCAATTTATGTATACAAAGTACAATTATAATCTATTGAAAATAAAAGTACCTTGCTTATAAATAGGGCATTAGTAAAATAATTTTTAGCCCTTTGGTAGCGGTACAGGGAGTTGAACCCTGCTCTCCAGGATGAAAACCTGATGACGTAGCCGATTGTCCATACCGCCATAAATATAAAATGGCGAGTTGCTAAGGATTTGAACCTTAATTGACAGTTTTGGAGACTGTAGTCCTACCAATTGAACGAACAACCCATAGGCGATTAGCGAGTAACCAACTCTTAAAGACACTAACCATTGCCATCCTCAGTTTTTTTTAACTAATTAGTAAACACGCTGACCTTCATTGAGGCATTACGTTTATAGATAACAGCTTCTATAATAACGGACTTTATTTTGGTTATTGGAAAAGTATAAATCAAGAAAACCAATTGGCTCCTGGGGCAGGTCTCGAACCTGCGACTTCTTGGTTAACAGCCAAGCGTTCTACCAACTGAACTACCCAGAAATATTTTATTAATTATAGTATATCATATTTTACTATAGATGTCAATAGTTTTAATAAATATTTTAGGTAGGATTTGAACCTACATGATAAATATCACTATTTATCTGATATGCGTCTTCCATTTCCGCCACTAAAATATTTATTTGGTGCTCTAGGTGGGACTTGAACCCACACGCTATGTTTCAAGCAGAGGATTTTAAGTCCTCTATGTCTACCAGTTCCATCACCAGAGCATATTATAAGCAGTATAATTAACTATTATATAAGTTTATACTATTTCATAAATATTCTAATATGGTGCTCGGAAATGGACTTGAACCATTGACACCCAGAGCTTCAATCTGGTGCTCTACCAACTGAGCTATCCGAGCATAAAGTTGCCCCTGTTACTCATTTCAACGGACATCACCATGCATTGTGAGGAGTTCTAGTTTCATCTGTTTTTTCATATATCCTAGAAATATATTACTTAACATATCCGTTCCAGGGCTGGCGACACAGGTAGGATTTGAACCTACGACACCTTTCGGTGTGCCAGTTTTCAAGACTGGTGCATTAAGCCAAACTCTGCCACTATGTCATATAAAAGCAAGATTAACTTGCCTTAGATAAGTCTAGTTTTTGAAGAATTCCTAATTTAGATAATTCTTTTTTTGTTTCTTTCCAAGATTTTAAAGTTAATAAATATAAATTTTTGTCTACACCGATTAATCTTATAGTTTTATTTGTACTAAAAGCTGTAACATCAATAGGATTTATTTCTAATTCTTCTACATATCCATTCTCATATTGTACTTTATATTTAAAATATTTTTTTGTATGTTCATCAAATGCAGTTTTAGTTTCTTCTATAACTTTTCTAACTTTTATTATCATAAAATTTCCTCCTTATTTAATATTATGGGGTGCCTAGTTGGGATTGAACCAACACCTACAAAGTCACAGTATGGTATGCTACCATTACACCATAGACACCATATCAGAAGAATTACTCTTCTGTGCTATCACATAATTCTTCTATCTTGTCTGTGGTTTTTTGAATTAAGTTAATATATTTTTGTTCATCTTTTTTAAGAGCTTTTAAATATTCCTCAGTATCTTTTATTTCCATACGAATACCTTTTAATATAGCATTATCATATTTAAGCCATGCTCTATTCTTTGATATTTTTTTACCTAATTCTACATCAAAATCGTCTTCTTGAGAACATTTTGCTTTTCCAACAAACTTAGCGAAGTTTGGGAATAGACCAAAATCATCTTCTATTGTTGCTTTAATAGTAGTTGTAACTACTTTCTTTTCTTCATTTACATAACTATTAATTTTCTTAGATAAACCATATTCTTTCATTTTAATCTTCCTTTCTATAATTTAAAATAAGATTGGGGACTAGATGAATTGAACATCTATGATATATAATTATAATTTTCTACAAGTTTAGTTCTAATAAAGAACATATATTGGAAAGGAGGTAAATGCTATTCTTATTAAATTATTACGTATCATCTCGTCTTTTGTTTATTTTTTTAGTAGTTAAACTTCTACTACTTGCTTATTATAACTATATATCATTAAACCAATGTCCCCATATAAAAGGAAGAATAAGTTACAACCCTTATTGTTCCTTCCAAGTCTTTTAGTTGTAATTAAGGCTTGTATTTAAAGTTTTCACCTTTAAATTTTGGCGACGTGAGTAGGATTTGAACCTACGGAACACTAGATGTGTTCTCTTCCTTAGCAGGGAAGTGCTTTAAGCCAACTCAGCCATCACGTCACATTAAGCAGATAATTCTGCTAGGTAAGGAGGTTAAAACCTTTGTGCTTATTTTACAGATTATACTGCTTTAGGAGCATTTGCTTGACCCTGTGGTTTTCCTCACTTGCCTCGAACAAGTCCCCCAAGGTTCAAAGCCTTGTGCTCTACCAACTAAGCTAGAGGAAAATGTAAGTTCACTTTCTTTTTTATTTTTACAAGAGAAAGGAACAAATGACTTGTTAGTATAGTATTAGTTTTAGCACTCTTGTATTAAGAAACTAATTAACTTAATATGAGTTCGCTAGGAGCTATACCTCCTATTTAGTGCGTGGTGCTCATTCTTGGATTTGAACCAAGGACTTCTTGCGTATCAGACAAGCATTCTAACCAACTGAATTAAATGAGCATATAGGAGTGGTATTAGAGGATTTGAACCTCTCTTATAACGTCTTATAAGTTCCATTATATACCACATATAAATCAGGCAGGACGGCGTTCCCTGCATCTCTTTTAAGACCATTTCTGGCGTGATAGCTGCCTCTTTCTATCCTCTGATTTTTTTGGCGGCTCCAAGCAGAATTGAACTGCTGTCTCCTGGGCGACAACCAGGTGTCATAACCACTAAACTATGGAGCCATATAACTTATTAATCTTTTGATTTTATTCCAAATCGGTATAATTCACTGTCTGGAATATAACTTTTAATATTGCATACTGGGCACCTAACATAAAACCCTAATAATCCCCTTTTTAAGTCAAATGTATTGATAATTAAATCTGACCCACATCTTTTGCAAGTACCTTCCACATCATATCCTGGGTTTTCATAAATAACTTTCATATAATACTTCCTTTCTTGTTGGTGGAACTGAGGGGATTTGAACCCCTATTTTCTGCGTGCAAGGCAGATGTGCTAGCCATTATCACTACAGCCCCATAAAATGTAAAGGGAAACCGCTTAAACCTTTACTCGCTACTCTCTATGACTGTATAATACCTCATCTGCATCTGTACAATAGATTTCACTTTTCTAGCTGCACGTTTGGATGAGCCAGTGCTCTAACTACCTGACATTTAGTTTTACGGTTCAGGCGTTTACGTTTTCGGATTTGTGGTGGGAGATACAAGACTTGAACTTGTGACCCCAGACTTAGAAGGTCTGTGTTCTATCCATCTGAACTAATCTCCCTTATTGGTGTGCCAAAGAGGAGTTGAACCTCCGACCCCCTGATTAAAAGTCAGGTGCTCTACCAGCTGAGCTATTGGCACATATGTAGATAGAGAGATACTAGAAAAAAGTCTATAAAGTATTCTCTATCTAAGAAAAAAATATTATATATTAGATTAAATATATTATATACTATTTTATAACAAAAGTCAAGTGTTTTTTAAATCTTTTTTAAATTTTTTCTTTAAAAGTTCATATTGTGTTTCGTGAATAAGTGCAATTCCAAAATCATTTATCATATCTTTATCTGTACAGTTATTATCTTTTATCGTCTTAATTTCATTATTAAGTTCATCAGCTAATATCTCGGCTTCTGATAATGGTAGTAATATACCATTTTTATCCTTTCCTAATTTTAGATTTAATAAATATTCCTTTTGTTTTGTAACATTCTTCAATAGGTTCTCCAGATACATATCTTTGTATAAATTCTTTTAATCTAGCTAAATGATGTAGTTGTTTTGGGTCATATCCGAATTTGTTAATTTTTTCTATTATTGTGGGATAAGGATGTGTTAAGGCTTTTCTTTTTTCTGTTGCCATTCCCATAATACATCTTAAAAACTGATTTCTATTTATGTCAACAATTTTATCTTTATATTTTAATAAAGCATTGACTATATCATAATATTCAGGATTGATTATTGAAAAATTAGTATAAAGTAATTCTATATAACTTATATTTTCTTTTATCCACATTTCACACATAACTCTGACATCTTTTGTGTCTATATGTTCTTCATTGTCTAGTATATAAGTATGGCTAAAAGCTTTTCTATTATATACAAAGTCGTCAAATGAAGGTAAAATAATAGCTTTGCTGTCAATATCAGAAACATATTCAGAAGTATATAAATCTAATCCATAATTTTGACTTCCTTGTAGAAACACACCTACCACTTCATGTCCTTTGTTTACCAAAAAATCATAATGTTCTTGTAGCCTAGCCATTATTTTATCTCTATCCATATTATTCTCCTTTTATATTTTTTTCTATAATTTCAATATATGGTTGTAATGATTTTATCATTGCTCCTTGAGGAGTAAAATCTTTTAAGTCTAATATATTCTCAAAGATACTTGTAGAAAAACCATTTATCATGCATACATCATTATCATATTTTGTTACTGGAAATCCTGAAGTTGCAACATTCCAGAAAATAATTTTTGGAAGTTGGTATCCTTTATTTTCAAATGCTCTTTTCCAGCCTATAAAATTAGTTCCCTCTTGTGAGTAGCAACCTCTATCAAATTCCATGTCAGACACAATAATTAAATGACTAGGCATGTCTTTTTGATTTATATGGTTTTCTTCAGCTGTATCTAAAATTAATTTAAATACTTTATCTATATTTGTACATCCATAATAATCTCTGATTGCTCTTACTTTGTCAGTAATATCTAGCCCTGATACTTTTTCAAGAGCTGGGTTCGTATCAAATCTCATAAAATAATTTTTGAAGAAACCATGATTTCTTTCAGCAATATATAGAGCTAATCCAATAGAAGTTTCATATACGTGTTTTTCCCATGTCATGCTATTTGATGTATCTGCAATAACCAACATATTATCTGTATTCCCTTTTAATATATCTTTTTGCTGTTCCCACATAGCATTAGCTAATTCTCTACTGATGGATTTATTTCTTATCTTTTCTATAATCTCATAACAAAATAGACCATTAGTGTTAATTTTTACCTCACCTTTATTTGCAGATTTAAGATATTCTTGATATCTTTCCCCACAATGATTTTCAAATGCTTTTCTATATTTTAGCATAGCTTTAGCAGGAACTTTAGAAAAATCAATATTATCATAATCTTTGTTAGTTAAATTGTGTTCTACTAAATTTAACTTATTTCTAATCTTAGATAATAGTTTTCTATATTCTTTTTCTGATATATTTAATTTGTTTGCTAAAATAATTGCTTTAGAGTTTGTCTTGTTATGAGTTCTTAAACTTGGAAGCCATTTTGCTAGTAGTGAAGGATGTTCTGTATTTTCATCTTGAGCTAGTTGTGATTTAATAAGAGTTAAAACGTTTTCTTGGATTGGACTTTCCAAAGCTTCTAATACATAATCCCATCTTCCTAAGTTACCAATTTGATATAAAACAATGGTAGCCATTTGTGTGTCAATATTACATAATTCAGAAAATAAAGTTTTAAATATCTTTCTTTCTCCTTTGCCTTTTCTAATATCTAAGAAATACAATAAATTAGCAGTAGCTAATATTTTATCTTCTGAAAAAGCTAATCTAAATTGTAATACAGCTTTTTCTGTATCAGTATATCTGTTTATGCCGCTAAATAAATCTAAGTTAGCATCATAAGTAGAAGCATAATATTCTCCTCCCTTAGTATTTGTAATTGTGGATTTTTGTAACATTCCTTCTAATAAATTCATTTTAATCTTCCTTTCTATAATAAAATAGCGACACTTTTAATAAATATGGTAGGGTGGAGAGGGCTCGAACCTCTAACATATAGCTGCCTAATTATTTGTTTTGCTTATTTAAATGGTTTGCTGTCTGTGTCCTTAGCTAGACACATAAAAAAAATAAAATGCTATTGCTCTACCAGTTGAGCTACCACCCTAAGTGTCAAGCCGCATTTAAAGCTACATAAATTAACAATTTACTGCTTAATGCTGTTAGCGGCTTTCTTATGTAACTAGCCCCATATAAAAGGTTACAGAAATTAAAAGTTTCTTCCTAAATAATTTATTGCTGTAAGGGGCATTATGTAACTAGCCACATTAAAATACAAATAAACATTTTTAAAAATCCCAAATTTTTCTTTTTATTTAAATCTTAGTTTGCTGTATGTGGCAAATACAAGCCTCAATAAATTATACTGTCGGATTTGAACCAACTCATTTGTATTATTACTATAATATAAATTTTAACCTAATAAATTTTGCTGTATGAGGCTTTCTTAACTTTAAATATATTATACACTATTTTATAACAAAAGTCAATACTTTTTGTAAAAAATATTTTTTTTATTTTACTCTTTTAAACATATAACATGTTATTGATGGCTGAATAACATTAATATTTGTTGAACCTGCTGAACTTGTTTTACCTGTTGATTTTGCAATGTCAGCATTTACAGTTTTTACAGATGATTGGGCTGAATTATTTATTCTTGTATCAACTTTTTCATCTTCAGTTCCTTGCACGAAACCTGCATATTTGTTTTTTTCATAATCATATACACCAACTCCTGATGTAACACGTTCTCCACCAGCCATTCCATAATAATACGGAATTGAAATTCCATATTCATGAGAGTGCTTAATGTTTACTGTTTTACTCCCTATTTCTTTTTCTACAGTATTAAAATCTGTATCATCTGTATCTACACCAACTGGTACTTTCCCTTTCCCCCAAAGTACCCATTCTCCAAAACCTAAGTATTCTGCTGGATTAGTATTTACAACTTGTAATCTTAAACAACCTACAGGATTATCAGCCTGTAAGATTTCTTGTTTAAGTTTTTTTATGTCTACCCCCCCCCACTTAGCTGTTTTACTTCTCCTGTTTGTGGGTCTTTATATTTTAATCTATATTCTAAATTTGACATGTTATTCACTCCTTTTTTTGTTCTATGGTGCCTATGGCAGGACTTGAACCTGCAAAATTTGGCTTCTAAGACCAACATGTATTCCTATTCCATCACATAGGCATAAATGGAGCACTTGGTAAGATTTGAACTTACGAATAACAGATTTGCAGTCTGCCGCCTTAGACCAACTTGGCTACAAGTGCATTTCAACCTAAATATAGTATACCATATTTTAGGTTGAATGTCAATATAGTTTTATAAAAATTATAACATTTTTTCTTTTAAAACTATTTTATTTTCTCGGAGGCTTCTTCCCACATCAATACATCTTTGATTTTCAGAACCTGCCCATTTTAATTTAAGATTTTTCTTATCTTTTTCAAATTGACCATCTATTAAAACATCTATATAATCTAATACATTATGAGTGTCGGTTCTTTTAATTATATCTTCATATTTATATCCTGTCCATAACCATATATCTTTAGTTGGATAGACATATTTAAAATACTCAGCAATCATAGCGACACTTTCTATATTATTAGGATGTAAGGGTTCACCACCCAATATGGATAAACCCTTTATATAATCTTTTTTAGCTAATTTTATAATATTGTTCATATCTTCTGTTGTAAAGATTTTCCCCTTACTAAAATCCCACGTTTCAGGATTAAAACATCCCTCGCAATGAAACTCACATCCTTGCACAAATAAAGAAACCCTGACACCTTTGCCATTAGATATATCCATTTTTCTAATTTTATTATATCTCATAATTCCTCCTTAGCTGACTATAAAAATTTCAGTTTGTTCTATAATTGATATATTGTATCTATTTTTTAAATATTCAGAAAACTCTTCTCTGTCTATACAATTAAATATAAAATCTTCTTCGTATAATTTACCATAATCTTCTTCTATACAATCCATTATAACAGAGATATTTATCATATTGCCTGGGATTATATATTTTTCTAATGGTAAGGTATCCAAAAAATTAAATTCTTTTTTTTGTAATTCTAAGAATTTTTTATAATTCATTAATATTATTCCCCTTCATAATCTTTATTATCTAAATGTAGCACTCTTTCTTTTATTTCTTGTGTTCTGCCTTTGTTCCAAAAGTTACTTCCAATATAACCACAGGTTCTACGAGCCACATTCATTTTATCATGGTCTCTATTCCCACAGTTTGGACAATACCATTCCATATTATCGTCTATTAAAATTTCTCCATCATATCCACAAACTTGGCAATAATCAGATTTTGTATTTAGTTCTGCGTACATTATATTATCATAAATAAATTTGATAACTTCAATTACTGCATCTGTATTGTTTGTCAAATCAGGGCATTCAATATAACTAATTGCTCCACCAGGACTTAACTTTTGAAATTCACTTTCTAATTTTAATTTAGAAAATGCATCTATTTCTTCAAATACAGGAACATGGTAAGAATTAGTAATATAATCTTTATCCGTTATTCCTCTAATCTCACCAAATCTATTTTTTAAGCATTTAGCAAATTTATAAGTAGTACTTTCTATTGGAGTACCATAAACAGAATAATCTATATCTTCTTCTATTTGCCATTCACTACATTTATCATTTAGCTTCTGCATTACTTTTAAACCAAATTCTTTCCCTTCTCCATTATCTGTATGTGAATGACCTGTCATATATTTAACACATTCATATAAACCTGCATATCCAAGTGAAATTGTAGAATATCCATGATGCAATAATTTATGAATACTCTCACCTTTTTCTAGTCTTGCTAATGCTCCATGTTGCCATAAAATAGGTGCTACATCACTTGTTACATTGCTTAATCTTTCATGCCTTATTTGTAATGCCTTATGGCATAATTCCAATCTTTCGTCAAATATTTTCCAGAATTCATCTATATCTCCCCCTGATGATAATGCTACATCCACTAAATTAATAGTAACAACACCTTGGTTAAATCTTCCATAATATTTACCTTTGCCTTCTACATAATTTTTAGCTTTTGATATATTTCCCTCTGTTTTCCAAGGAGTTAGAAAACTTCTGCATCCCCAATATATTCCAACAAGTTCGTTAAGCTTGTTGCGTTTATTAAACTGCTATATATTACTATATAGTTTAGACTATATCATATACTTATTACTTTTACCATAATAAGCATCCTACCATTTCAGACCACTTGGTCTTACGCTACTCATTCCCTTATTGAGGTTTCTCCAATAATTGTTTTCGCTAGTCGTTAGGCTTTTATTTACTTGAAACATAATTTATATATATTATCCCTTTTTTTAAATATCCTTTATTCTTTTTTTGTAACCAATTCTGCACAGTACGTTTTGTTACTATAATTTCTTTTGCTAGGTCTACTATAAATTCATATTCTTTTTTAATATTATTGTTAAATATTACTTCAAAAGGTTTATATTCTTTTATTTTTAATCTATGTGCTTCTCTTTCATTATGAATACGAGAACACCATTCTAAATTTTCTTTATTATTATTTTGTTTATTTCCATCTATATGATTAACTTCTGGCAAATTATTAGGATTTGGTACAAATAATTCTGCTACAAGTCTATGCCTATAAAACTTCTGTTTAAATTCTTTGTTATATAGACATACTCTTGAATATCCACCATTATTTATAAAACCAGTAATTAATTTTTGTGTCTTTTTGTTCCTAACTTCTCCATTTTCATTTACTTCATATAATTTCTCCCAATTAGGAATATCTTTCCACATATTAGTCCTCCTAATTGTTTCAAGTAAAATTTAGCACGGTTGGTTGTCCTTTTTAGGATTTTCCCCGTTTAAGTAGGTTTTCTAATAATATTACTATTATTAGGCACAGTTTTTATTTATGCAAGGATAACAATCTCCTTCTCCCCATTGATTTTTCTTTAATTCAAGCATAACTTTTTCAGAAATATAATCTGGAACCATTCTTTTTGC
>UMCS01033121.1_pt1 | contig 73397 bp, 73 predicted proteins | sample 1964281 | NCBI WGS metagenome assembly UMCS01 (sample SAMEA4835973, study PRJEB28245) | human gut metagenome | biome: gut microbiome; material: fecal sample | place: Denmark | collected 2008
ACAGCTAGAACAGTAGATAAAAGTAATAACTATAGTGAAAGTACTAAAGATTTTACTATAAATAAATATACAATAACATTTATTAAAGAACCTGCTGATAAAATAGGGGGAGAAGCAAGTAATATTATCAAGTCATGTTATGCTATAAGTGGACAAAGCTGTAGTATAACTTCACCAACTATTGAAAAGACAGGTTATACAATTATTGGTTGGAATACTAATAAAAATGCTACTACTAGTACTTGGAATATAAATACTAGTAAGAGTATATCATCTAGTGCTACATATTATCCAATACTAAAAGCTAATATTTATACAATAACATATAATGCCAATGGAGGCAGTGGCGGACCATCTAGTCAAAGTTATAAATATGCTCCTAATGGAAATATTTATTTATCTTCTGACAGACCATCAAAGACTGGTTATACTTTTATGGGTTGGAGTGAGAGTCCATCGGCAACATCAGCATCCTATTCACCTGGTCAATGGTGGGGTACTCATAATGCTAATAATTATACTTTATATGCTGTATGGGAAAAAAATCAAGTACCACCAACACTTACTTATACTCCATCAGCTAGTAGAAAGCAAGAATCAGGAACAAAAATTACACTAACTTGTAAAGATAATAGCGGTACTGGCATGAAAGAGGCTAGAATAGAAGATAATGGAACAGTAAGTACTGGTGTTACTACTACATCAGACTATTTAAACACTACAAGATCAAAAGGAGATATAACAACTGTTTTTACATGTACAGATAATGCTGGAAATGTAACTACAGAAAAAGTTTCATATGCTGTAGTATGGTGCTGTGGTTGCTGTTATACGAACAAAAAATATCCTCGTTATGATGGTTCAATGACAAATAATATATGTTCATCGATCGAAAGAGTTTGTAATAATCATGCTAAATATACAAATTGTACTTATGATCATGGATATGTAACTTATAGAGAATGGTCTTACACAAGCTGTTAAAGAATGGAGTGATAATATGAACAGCCAAAGAAAAATATTATTTATTTCGTTAATAGCTGTAATAACTATAATCACTATAATCACTATTATATTGTATATTAATTTTATTGATAATAAAAAAAGAATTAAAGGTCATTGGAGTTACTATTCAAATCAAAATTATGAGAATAATGAATTAACTTATGAACTAAATGACATTGTAAATGAGTATATTGTAATAAGTTATGATAAAATAGATAAGTGTATTTATAATAGTGAAACTGAAAGTAACTGTATAAGCGGTACTTATACATTAGAAAATAATTATATTGATATTGATTTAATTGGTGGACTTTCTGGTAAATACACTTACGAAATTAAAAATAATGAGCTAATATTAACTAAAGCATTTGATAATTATAAATATGTTTATGTTTTTAATAAGAATAATTAAAATTAAACACTAGCTATATAAATAGTATTTAAAATAAATAGTGGTTTAAATAACCACTATTTTACTATGTCATAAAATTCTTTAGGTATTTCACTAGTAAATATCATTAACTTATTACTAATAGGATTAATAATTTCTAATCTATTAGCATGTAATGCCAGCCTACCTAAAGGATCATTCTTTTTCTTAGCATATCTATTATCACCAAGAATAGGATGACCAATATCTGCCATATGACATCTAATTTGATTTCTTCTACCAGTAGAAATAAGTATTTTAACTAAAGAATATTTATTATTATATTTAATTCTTTCATAATCAGTAATAGCTAGTAATCCATCTTTATTTTTAGAAGAATATACTTGTAATGTTTTAGACATCTTTAAATAAGATTCAATATGTCCTTTACTATTAGTAGTGCCTTCCACAGTAGCAGTATATTCTCTTTTCTTAGCTAAATTATTCCAATTATCTTGATATAATTTTTGTACCTTTTGATTCTTAGCAAACATAATAACACCTGAAGTATCATAATCTAATCTATGAATAACAAATACTTTCTTATTTTCCATCTTTAAATAATTAGATACTTCTCGGTATAAAGTTTTTTCTTTTTCTTTACTATTAGATATAGTTAATATCTTAGTAGGTTTATCTATAACAATAATATCACTATCTTCATAAATAATCTTTAAATTAACATCCTTATAAGTAATAGCTTTACCAATACTAATAATATCACCACTATTTACTACAAAATTATACTTAGTAATAACATTATTATTAACATAAATACATTCATTCTTAAGTAAAGATTTAATATTATTCTTAGATTTATTTAAATTATTTCTTAAATAATTATATAATTCATCTTTTTCTTTTACAATAAATTTATCCATAACATCACATCCACATATATTATACAATAAATATAAAGTAAATAAAACCCTAAATAAAAATAAACTAGGACTAAAATAATTATTATCTACATATATTTATCTAGGTGATACCATGAAAAAATTAGTAGTAATAATAACCATTTTAATACTATTTATTCCTAAAGTAAATGCAAGTACTAGTAGTGCTTCTTCTTATATATTAATGGATTCTACAACAGGAAGAGTACTTATGTCAAAAGATATGCATACTAGGAGATTAATAGCCTCAATTACAAAGATAATGACTGCTACTTTAGCCATAGAAAGTGGTAAATTAAATGATGTAGTAGAAGTCTCTCCAATTATAAAAGAAGCCTATGGATCAGGAATATATATCGAAGTAGGAGAAGAAATAACATTAAAAGATTTAGTATACGGACTAATGTTAAGAAGTGGTAATGATGCCGCTATGATGATATCTGAATACATCGGAGGAACTACTGAAGAATTTGTAAACATGATGAATAAAAAAGCTAAAGAATTAGGAATGAAAGAAACTACCTTTTATAACCCAAGTGGCCTTCCAACTCCTAGTGGTAATTATTCTTCAGTTTATGATATGGCCTTATTAACTAAGTATGCTATGAATAGTCCCATTTATCAAGAAATAGTAAAAACTAAGACTTACAAAGTAACTACTAATAAAAAAACATATCTATGGCACAATAAAAATAAACTATTAAAATATGACTATATAACCGGAGGTAAAACAGGCTATACCGAAGAATCTGGTCGCACTTTAGTATCTACTGCTAATATCGATAATATGCCCTTAATCGTAGTAACAATTCGAGACTCAGATGATTGGAATACCCATATTGAACTATATAATTATGCCAAAGATAATTACTATGCTTATCGTGTTTTAAATAAAAATAAATTTAAAGTATATGGAGAAAATTACTATAAAGATGCTCTTTTTTATATCAAAAATAATATCTATATTCCACTAAAAAAAAGTGAAACTAAGTCCTTAATAAGTCATATAAAATTAGATAAAAAGAAAAACTATCATAATAATACCGTAGTAGGAGTAGATCAAATCTATTTAGGTAAAGAATTAATATATGAAGAAGATATATATATAACCAAAAATAAAAATATAGCTAAAGAAAGTATTCTAAGTAAAATAAAAAAGTGGTTTCATGATTAATTATATATGGTTTATCTTTCTTTTACTAGGAGTAATCTTTGGTATAATAAATAAAATAGATTTAACTACTAGTATGATATCTTCAGGTACTAAAGCCATAAATATGATTCTAAGTATTGTACCATTAATGTGTTTATGGCTAGGTACCATGAAAATAGCAGAATCTTCTGGCCTACTAGATATCATATCTAAAAAATTATCTAAAGTAGTAAGAGTAATCTTTCCTGAAATACCAGATGGAGACCCCTCTATTAGTTATATATCTTCAAATATAGTTATGAATATGTTAGGATTAGGTAATGCTGCTACTCCTTTTGGATTAAAAGCTATGAAAGAGTTACAAAGACTAAATAATACAACAACTGCTTCTAGATCAATGATAACATTTCTAGTAATAAATACATCTTCAGTAACCATAATACCTACTACTGTTATAAGTTTAAGAATATTAAATAATAGTATAAATCCAACATCAATAGTACCATTAACAATAATAACTACTTTTATATCTACTTTCTTAGCTTTAGTATTAGATCGATTATTTTATATTTTATGGAGAAAAAGACATGATTAATTATTTTATTCCCATAGTAGTATTAATAATTATAATATATGGCATATATAAAAAAGTAGATATCTTTAATACCTTTATAGAAGGAGTAAAAGAAGGTATGAAGATAAGTATAAATTTATTTCCTACTATCTTTACTTTAATAATAGCCATATCTTTATTAGTAGATAGCAATTTTATAACATTATTAACTAAATTATTAAATCCTATTTTTAATAAAATAAACTTTCCTACAGAAGTACTACCACTTGCTATTCTAAGACCAATATCAGGATCTAGTTCTTTAATCATATTAGATAGTATTATAGCTAAGTATGGAGCAGATTCTTTTATAGGTATATTATCCTCAGTAATGCAAGGATCTACTGATACTACTATTTATATTATTGGTATGTATTTTGCTAGTATTGGTATTAAGAAAATAAGATACTCTTTAGTAGTTGGTTTATTAGCAGATCTTTTAAGTATAATAATAAGTTTATTAGTAGTATCTATATATTTTAGTTAATCCCCTTCATCCTGTAGTATTCCGGGGTATGATAGAGCCTTTAGGTCTCTATCATTCTTCAAATTCATATCAGTTATCAGTAAGTTAATAATTTAATAATAATAAGTAAAACTAAACAATAATACTTCCATATATCAAATAATAACATAAATTATTATAGGGAGGAATATATATGAAAAATTCTTATAATAAAATAAATAAAGATATGGAATGTTTAAAAAATAAGAATTGTATTCCAATAATCATTGAACCAACAGGACCTCGTGGAAGAGATGGTAAAGATGGAGTAGCGGATACTATCAAAATAGAAAATACACATATATTAGATTTTGTTATACCAAAAGAACAACCTGGAAAAGAAGGACCAATAAAATCAGCATATTTAGTAACTTTTAATGATGAAACACATCCCAATGGAATAGAAGTAAATCCTAATAATAATATACCACTAGAAAGATTAGAATTAGATGTAAGTAATATCATTCTATTAGATAGCACTAATAATCTAATAAAATTTAATATTCCAGGTTATTACAAAATAACATTTATTGTAAATGCCTATCCAGAAGTACATACCACTGATTTTGATCCTACTAAAGATATAGTGGCCATAGGTTTTAGAGAAACAGGAACTGATCATATTTATGTAGGAATAAGTTCATTTATCTATAATGGCGAAGCAGGATTAGTTACATCAACTGGTATAATATCAGTAGTAGATACAGCAGTTACATATGAACTAGCTAATATAGGTAATTATCCAATATATTTAGATTCACCATTACAAGCTAATATAAAAACAAAATCATATTTTGCTAATCCATTAGTGGTTTTAACTATTGATTATTTAGGAAGGCCTGATTTATAATGAATAAATATAAAATATGTATATATGCCATATGTAAGAATGAAGAAAAATATATTGATACTTGGTATAATAGTGTCAAAGAAGCTGATAAAATATTTATATTAGATACAGGTAGTACAGATAATACTTTTAATCTATTAAAAGATAAAGAAAAAGTAACAATAAAAAAAGAAATAATATCACCATGGCGTTTTGATGTAGCAAGAAATAAATCATTAGATATGGTAGATAAAGATACCGATATATGTATATGTATAGATTTAGATGAAATATTATTACCTGGATGGAGAAAAATACTTGAACAAAATTGGAAAGAAGATACAACAAGAGTATACTATACATATAATTGGAAATTAGATAATAATAATAGACCATTAGTAACTTTTTATACTGATAAAATACATAAACGTAATGGTTATAAATGGACTCATCCGGTCCATGAAGTATTAACACCATTGATGATAGAACATAAAATAATAATAAAAGACATAATATTAAATCACTATCCTGATTTAAATAAAAGTAGAAGTAATTATTTACCATTACTAGAAATGTCAGTTAAAGAATCTCCTAATGATGATAGAAATATGCATTATCTAGGTAGAGAATATATGTACCATCAAAAATACAATGAAGCCATTGATATATTAATAAAACATCTAAATTTAAAAACAGCAACTTGGAAAGATGAACGAGCAGCTTCTATGCGCTTTATTGGTAGATGTTATAATTATTTAGAAAGATATGATGAAGCTATACTGTGGTATAAAAAAGCAATAAAAGAAGCCCCTTATTTAAGAGATCCTTATGTAGAATTAGCTCTTTTATATCATAAACTAAATAAAAATAATAAAGTAATATATTATACCAATAAAGCATTAAGTATTAAAAATAAAGATATGACCTATATAAATGAAATATTTAGTTGGGATAATACTATCTATGATATTAGAAGTATAGCCTTTTATAACATAGGTAAATATAAAGCATCTCTAAAGAATATAAATATAGCAATTAGTATGGATAAAACAAATAAAAGACTTATAAATAATAAAAAAATAATAGAGAGAAATATTTAAAATTCTCTCTATTTCAATTTACATTTAAAAGTATTCATAGTATAATTATAGAGGATGTAAAAGAGGTGTAGTATGGCAAATAAGAGAAGAAGAAAAAGAAAACTAAAACCACTTACTAAAGTATTAATGGTATTAATACCATGCTTTGTAGTAGTAGGAGTAATCTATGGTATTGATATAAATAAAACAAATGATAATAAAACTCCAGATATTAAATTAGATACCAAGATAAATAATGATAATATAGTTAAAGATAGTAATACTCAAGATAATAATACTAGTGTAGACGATTCAGAAGTAGAACCAAACGATATTTATGGAATATTAGAAAGTATAGCTAAAACAGATTATCGTTATAAAGAAGTATTAGCAAATAAAGACATATATCCTGAAAAATTATTAGAAATGCTATCTCGTAATAAAGATATGATAAGTTATATGTATGACTTTGAAGATAAAAAGGGTCATATTTATATCGATAATATTGGTAAAGTAACCAAAGGAGAATATCCATTACTATTACAATATGATAAGAAATGGGGTTATGGTATTTATGGTGATAATGTTATAGCAATAAATGGTTGTGGTCCAACCTCTCTTGCTATGGTAGTAGCGGGCCTAACAGGTAAGAATGATACAACTCCTTATGATATAGCTAAATACTCATATGAAAAAGGTTATTATACCGAAGAGTGGGGGACTAAATGGGATTTAATGTCAATTGGTATAGAACCATTTGGTATAATTGGTAAAAAGATAGTTTTATCCAAACAAAATTTATATAATGAATTAAATAAGGGTCATCCCCTAATAGCAAGTATGCGACCAGGAGACTTTACAACAGTAGGGCACTTTATAGTATTAACAGGTATTAAAGATGATAAAATAATCGTAAACGACCCCAATAGTAGAGAAAGAAGTGCTAAGTTATGGGAATATGATGTAATAGCTCCTCAAATAAAAGGATTATGGACTTATAGTTTAGCAAGTTAAAAGAACTAGAATCATCTAGTTCTTTTATCATAATATAAGTATATAGTAATAACTAATATATAATAGATATGGTTGATATCTTGTTTTTAGACCTTAGGCTAAAGAAAGTACTGAAAAACTTAAGTTTACTTAAGGTTGAAAGTGAACAAAAAAAGAGTCTATATAATATAGAACTCTAAAACATCATAAATGGAGGACGTAGTCGGATTTGAACCAACGCTCAGGGAGTTGCAGTCCCGTGCCTTACCACTTGGCTATACGTCCAAAGAACATACTAATTATATCAAAAAATATAAGCCTTTTCAATATATTTTATGAAAAAAAATAAAAAAAGTACAAAAATAGATGAAAAAAAATCAAAGTTATAGTATAATAGATGTACTTTGAAAGGGGAAGTATATAAAATGGAAAGATTACAGAAAAGAATAGCAACATCAGGTTATTGTTCAAGAAGAAAAGCCGAAGAACTAATACAAAAAGGATTAGTAGAAGTAAATGGAGAAGTAATAACAAAATTAGGAACAACAGTTAAACCTGGAGATATCATAACAGTAGAGGGAAATATTTTAGATAATAGCAAAGCTTATGAATATTATTTATTAAATAAACCAAAAGGAGTAGTAACCACTACTAACGATGAAAAAGGAAGAAATACAGTTATAGATTTAATTGAAACAAATGCAAGAATATATCCCGTAGGAAGATTAGATTATGATACAACCGGAGCCTTAATATTAACTAATGATGGTAACTTAGCAAACTTATTAATGAGACCAGATTCACAAGTAGATAAAACTTACATAGCTAAAGTAAAAGGAATAGTTCAAATACCCGATATTCAAAAATTAAGAAATGGTATCATTATAGATGGAGTAAAAACAAAAAAAGCAAGTGTTAGGCTAAAGAGTGTTGATAAAAAGAAAGAAACATCAACAGTAGTATTAACAATCCATGAAGGAAAGAATCATCAAATAAAAAAAATGTTTGAAAGTTTAGGCTATAAAGTAATTAAATTAAGAAGAGAAAAAATAGCTTTTCTAGATTTAAAAGGTTTAATGCCTGGAGAATATCGTAATTTAAGTATTAAAGAAGTAAAAGTATTATATAGTTTATGCAAAAAATAAGGTGGTAAAACATGAATCTAAGTATAATAGAAACAAATGAAAACGAAATAAGAAGTATAGATGACATCATATTAGTAAATGTAAAAGAAATAAAAATATTAAAAAATAAAACAAAAAGAGAAATAATAGAATTTATGTATGATGAAAACAAACTAACAAAATCATTTAACATTATAAGCAAATTAGAAGAAGATATTAAAAGTAGTATTTTTGGTAACCTAACTATAGAAGAATTAAAAAGCAAATTAGAAGAAGAAGAAATATTATTATTTTCAATAATAATGAGTCTAGTAAGACATTATAAAAAAAGTTATCAAGCCCTAAATAATACTATTAAAGAAGTATATATAGAATGTAATAAAGAAAGCTTTTTAGATACAGTTTATCTAGCAAAGAACTACAATGTAAAAACTACTATAAAATGTCGAGATATGTCCTTAAAAGAATATAGTGAAATATTAAAAGATATAGATTTAAAAAATCTAAATATAACAGTAGACTATCAAGAAGAGAATACTCCTATTAAAATAGAAGAACTATATAAATTATCTTTACTAGTAAGTCAAGTAGCGGATTCAATAAGTAAATACAATTTATCTGATTTAGAAAAAATAATGTATGTATATGATATAGTAAAATATCGTATTTATAATAAAGACAAAACAAATTATTCAAATAATAGAGATCTAGATAAAGTAATAAATAGTAATACAATAGTATGTTCAGGATATAGTAATTTATTTAATGCTATTTTAAATTCATTAAATATTAAAACTATGCCTATAATATCATATGAAGCCATGCATCAAAGAAGTATAGTTTATATAAATGATTCCAAATATAACATTGATGGAGTATATGCCTTTGATCCAACTTGGGATTGCCGAAAGAACGAAGAAGAAAAGTTTTACATATCCAAATATACCTATTTTATGATGCCTTTACAGCGTGCTAAAAAAACAGCCTATGATAACATATCACAGTTATTAGAAGAAGACATTGATAAAGTAATAAAATCATTATATGATGCTAAATCTAGTAAAGAAGAATTTATTAAAAGTATAGAAGTACTAAAAGGCTTAGAAAATTTATGTAATTTTATAAATATTAATACCAATGATGAATTCAATGATAAAGAATATATTATACTTAAAAGCCATCCTAAATTGATAGAAAAATATAATTCAAAAGAAATATCAAATTTAGATTTCTTTAAATTACTATACCAAGTTAGAAGAATAGAATATAATAATTTAATGATAGAGGATATAGACATAAATGATTTAATTGACACTGTTGAAATAAGAACCATTAATATTAATAAAACAAAGAGTAAAAATGAAATAACACTAAAAGATTTATTACTACTATTAAGTATTCGTGATAAAATTATTCAAGAAATTGAAGAAGCAATACCATCTATTGAAAAAGAAATAACCCCAAATAGTATAGGTATAGAAAGAGATATTACTAATATAAAGTTAATTAAAACGTTAAAAAAAATACAAGAAAGCAAAGAGAAAGTTAAATAAAAATATAACTTTCTCTTTTAAATATAAGAGTTGTATTTCCTTATATAATTTTTTTCTTTTTTTTCTAAAAATATTTACATGAAAGTTAATATGTGATATGATTATTTCAGAATTAAATATTAATATAAAAATAGTAGGTGACACATATGAAAAAGAAAATAATAATAGTATTAAGTATCTTATTAGTGGTTATATTAATAGTTATCTTGTGTAGTAATAATAACGAAAAAACTATTAAAACCGATGGTATTTATAATATAAATGTAAATGGTGATTCATCAGTTACTATTCCTTCAAAACAAACTAAAACTATCTTCTTTAAAATAAATAATAAAAGTAAAAAAGATACAAATTATAAAATAGGATATATTGGTAACAATGTTAAAATAACATACGATTCTAAGGACTCTGATCCACTAGAAGGAAATATCAAAAAAGAAAGTATGAAATATATCAAATTAAAAATAGAAAATACCAGTATAGATACCACTACTGTTACATTATATTCAATATTAGAAAATAGTACTGATACCTTACCAGAAGGAATAAAAATAATATCAGAAGAATAGAAAGAGAGCCGAACAAATATGAAGAAAAAACATCTAATAATAGTAGGAACTATTATAATAAGTGCCATAGTTATATTAGGATTATATCAAACCTTTGCTCTAAGTGGAGACATAACTAAAGATACAAGTGGTTATTATAATGTTACCGTAAACGATGGGACTACTGTTAATGTACCTGCAAATAGTAGCAAAACAGTATATTATAAACTAACCAATACCAATAAAGGAACAGTTAAGTATGGTGTAGGTTATAATGGTTCTAACATAACAGTAAAATATTACCATGACACTCAAGACCCAGTAACTGGAACAGTAGATTATGGTAAAAGTAAATTTATAAAATTGTACATTCAAAATACTGGAAGTACTGCCACAACTGCAACATTATCTACAATCTTAGGCTATGAAAAAGGTGGAGATTTAATAGTACCATCAGGATATACCCTTGTAAACGAAAAAAAAGCGCTTTCCTCAAAAGAAGTATTACAAAGATTAGGCTTATCATATTCAAAAGAAACTCCTAACTTTAGTCTTACAAGTGCTGAAAACGGAACAAATGGCATATATGCTGCTGAAGATGATTTAGGAACAAGTTATTATTTTAGAGGAAATGTAACAAATAACTATGTAAATTTTGCTGGTAAATTATGGAGAATAATAAGAATAAATGGTGATGGAACAATAAGAATGATATATGATTCACCATCCGAAGGACAACGAGATCCGACTCTTCTTGTAAATGGCTCTGATTTTACGTCTTCTAGGGATGATAACGCATATGTGGGATATATGTATGGAACCGCAGGTTCTTCTACATATGAAAGTACGCATTCAAATAGTACTAATAGTCCTGTAAAAAATGTTGTAGATCAGTGGTATGATACAAATATAGTAAATACTGGATATGAAGACTATGTTGCTGATGCCATATATTGTAACGATCGTAGTGTATATGAAGGAACAGGAATAGGAACTACCGAAACAACATACATGCCAGGAAACAGATTGTTAAATAGTACTCCAACATTAAAGTGTGCTAACAAAAACGATAGATTTACAAAAAGTACTACCCTAGGAAATGGAAAACTAACAAAGAAAGTAGGCGTAGTAACTTCTGATGAAGTTATGTATGCTGGAGCAACTTCCAGTGAAAGCAATGCATATTATTTATATGAAATTCTTAATGATTCTAGTAATGGAAGTTGGACAATGAGTCCAATGGCCTTTTCTAACGGTGGTATTTATAGTCCATGCGTATTAAATGGCGCCATTTACGTTAATCCTGATATCTGTTACTTTACTAGCAATTATGCTGTTCCTGTAATATCTATTAAAGGAGATGCAATAATAAGTGGAACCAGAACATCAAATAATCCATTTAAGGTAGAATAATAAAAGAGAGCATACATAATGTATACTTTCTTTTATATCATGTATAAAGAATTATCATCTTGATATATATTTGAAGAATTACCTATCTTTTGTTCTAATAATTTAACTCTATTTTCTAGATTAGATATTCTATTATTAATTTCAAATATAGGATTATTTTGATTCATATTTATTTGTGGTAACATACCATTATTTAACATAGCCCCAGGAGGCATTTGATAGCCGTAGTTGGCATAAGCCATATTACCAGGAAAATTTTGATAATAACCTCCATACATCATATCTCTTTCTGTCATAATTTATTCCTTTCTTTCTACTTTATTATATGCAAAACATAAAAATAGTGATATAATACTAAGTAGGTGAAATTATGAGATTAAAAAACATTAAAGGAGCAAGTGAAAAAATACTTGAAGGAAAATACTTTATAAGTAATCCAAAAGATTATCGAGGAAAGTGGAATAAATTATTTAATAATAATAATCCTATCTATATAGAAATAGGTATGGGTAAAGGAAATTTTATCATAAAGAATGCCATAGCTAATCCTAATATAAACTATATAGGAATAGAAATGTATGATTCAGTTATCTTAAGAGCAGTAGAAAAAACAAACGAATTAGAATTAAATAACTTATATTTAATTCGTATGGATGCACGTTTAATTGAAGAAGTATTTGATAAAGAAATAGATTTAATATACTTAAACTTTTCCGATCCATGGCCAAAAGAAAGACATACTAAGAGAAGACTTACTAGTCCTAGATTTCTAGCTAGATATGATAGTATATTTAAAGATAAGAAACATATTATAATGAAGACTGATAATATAGATTTATTCAATTATTCAGTAGAATCATTAAAAGAATATGGATATAATATAAATGATATAAGTAATGATTTACATAGTTATAAAGATAATATCATTACTACAGAATATGAAGATAAGTTTACTAGTAAAGGAATCAAAATAAATTATTTTGATGCTAGTAAGAATTAGGAGGTATATATGAAAGTATTTAATAAATTAGATATAAATCCCACAAATATGAACCTATATATGGAAGCGGTAACTCATTCATCATTTACTAATGAGAATCCTAATTATCCAGATTATGAAAGATTAGAGTTTCTAGGAGATGCCGTATTAGAAATAATCATAAGTGAATATTTATATAAAGAAAGACATTTAGAAGAAGGAACAATGACTAGAATGAGAGCTTCTTATGTATGTGAAGAAGCATGTGCTACATATGCAAAAGAAATAGGATTAGACTTAGATATAAGAGTAGGAACAGGTGAAGAAATAAATCAAACCATTTTAGCAGATGTCTTTGAAGCCTTTGTAGCAGCTCTTTATCTAGATCAAGGGTTTGAATTTACTAGAAGTTTTGTATTAAATATAATTTTAAAATATATTGAAAAAGAAGTAGATTTCTTACATGATTATAAAAGTACATTACAAGAACTAGCACAAACAGTAAAAAAATCAATTATCTATGAAGTAGTAGATGAAGAAGGTCCTGCTCATAATAAAAAATTTACTTCCATAGTTAAAGTAGATGGAATCATTATGGGAAGAGGAACTGCTGGTAGTAAGAAAGCATCAGAACAAGAAGCCGCTAAAGATGCATTAAGTAAAAGAGCAGGTATAAAGTAGGAGGAAAAAGTGAAAATAACAAAAGTAGTAGTAGGATTATTAGAAGAAAATTGTTATGTTTTAGAAAAAGATAAACAAGTCATAGTAGTAGATCCAGGTGATGAATACGAAAGAATAAAGAAAGTAATAGGCCATAAAAAAGTAGCAGGAGTTTTAATAACCCATAATCATTTTGATCATGTTGGGGCTTTAGAAGAATTTGACCCAAGTCTAGTATACAAATATGATAATTTAGAAGAAGGAAAACATACTATAGGACCATTTAATTTTGAAGTAATATATACTCCTGGTCATACTAAAGATTCAGTAAGTTATTATTTCAAAGAAGATAATATTTTATTTGATGGTGACTTTGTCTTCTGTTTAGGTATTGGTAGATGTGATTTAGATGATGGTGACTATAAAGAAATGATGCGTAGTATTGAAAAAATAAAGAAATATCCTAAAGATATGATAATATGTCCAGGACATGGTAATCATACAACATTAGCGTATGAGATGGAAAGAAGCTTATATTTCAAAAGAGGAAAAAATGAATAAAGTAGTAGAATTACTTATAAAAAATAATAAAACCATTAGTACTATGGAATCATGTACCGGAGGAGCTCTAGTAAATGCTATTACTAATATACCAGGAGCAAGTGAAGTACTTAAATTTAGTGCTATAACATATTCTAATGAATATAAAATAAAACTAGGGGTAGATAGTAAAATAATCGATAAATATACCGTATATTCAATAGAAACAGCAGATGAAATGAGCAAGGTAATTAGTAATTATACCAATTCCAATTATGGAGTAGGAATAACTGGAAAACTTAGTAGGCCAGATATAAATAATCCTTATGGAGAAGATAATTTGGTATTTATAAGTATCTATAACAAAGATAATAATAAATATTATCATAAAGAAATAAAAGTAGATAAAATAACTAGAGAAGAAAATAAAAATATCGTTATAGAAGAAATAATAACCATGTTAATTAATATAATTAATTAGGTGAGAATATGAAGAAAGTAATTATAGGCATACTTGGTACTAGTGAATATATGAAGACCAATGATGCCTTTTATGATGTATATAAATATAGTAATAATTATATCAAGAAAATAGTAGAAAATGATGCCGTGCCACTACTAATACCATTAGTAGATGACAAATTAATAGAAGAAACACTAGATATGTGTGATGGTTTATTATTACCCGGAGGAAGCTATATCAAAGAAGTAAATTTCAAAGTAATAGATTACTTCTATCAAAGAAAGAAACCTATATTAGGAATATGTATGGGTATGCAAACACTAGCCATGTATTCAGTTAATATAGAAAATAAAGAAAGAAAAAGAATAATAAAACCAATAGATACCGGAGTAGATCATTGGCCTATTGAAGTAATAAGAAAAAATTTAACTACTTTAGCTCATAAAGATTATGTTAATGAAGATAGTCTTCTATATAAAATATTAGATCGTAAAGAAATAATAGTAAATAGTCTTCATCATAATACCATAACCGAAGTAGGAAGTAGCTTTAAAGTAGTAGCTTATTCTGAAGATAATTTAATCGAAGCTATTGAATATAATGGTAATGATCGTTTTGTACTAGGAGTTCAGTTTCATCCTGAAGTATTACCACAATATAATAATATATTTAAAACATTTATCAGTAGATGTAAAGATGATATCTCAATGTAGATATCTCTTTTATTATAACCTCTAAAGTCTGGGTCTTTAGAGGTTGACTAAAGCCTTAATTAAGTCTTTAGTTAAGATATCAACCATATCTATTATATATTAGTTATTACTATATACTAAGTAAATATTGTTTTACATTTAAAAAAATGATATACTTAATATGATAGAAGGGATGAGATATGAATTTAAAAGGTATTTTAGATATTAATAAAACAATAAGTAAAGATTTATTTAAAGAAACAAATTATCCTTGGGAGGTATTACCATATATAAAAGATTATATTATTACTTTAGGTAATAATCTTGATAAAGATAATTATACCGAAATAGAAGACCATATCTGGGTAGGAAGTAATGTAGAAATAGATAAGTTATCTACGATTATAGCCCCATGTATAATAGATGATAACACTATAATAAGACCAGGAGCATATATAAGAGGAAATGCTATTATAGGAAAGAATTGTGTAATAGGAAATAGTACTGAGATAAAGAATGCTATTATTTTTGATAACTGTCAGTTACCACATTATAACTATGTCGGAGATTCTATTCTAGGATATCACGTTCATTTAGGAGCAGGAGTAATACTTAGTAATTTAAAGAATGATGGTACAAATATAAATATCAAATATAAAGGTAAAAAATTACCTACTGGTATGAGAAAAATGGGCTCTGTAATAGGAGACTCTACTGAAGTAGGATGTAATAGTGTATTATATCCAGGTACTATTATTGGCAAGAATACTAATATTTATCCTTTAACTAGAGTAAGAGGTATAATAAATAGTAATAGTATAGTAAAAGATGAGAATACAGTAGTAGAGAAGGAGAATAGATAATGAAAAGATTATTTGGAACAGATGGAGTAAGAGGAGTCGCTGGTGTAGAATTAACATCTAATTTAGCCATGGAAATAGGTAAAGCTGCTGCCTATGTATTAACTAAAAATAAAGAGAATGTCAAAGTAATAATAGGTAACGATGGAAGAGAATCTTCTGATATGCTAGTAGCAGCCCTAAAAGCTGGCCTATATTCACTAGGAGTATCTGTATTAGATGCCGGCCTAATACCAACACCAGGTATATCATATTTAGTAGGCTACTACAAGATGGATGCTGGAATAATGGTAACTGCTTCTCATAATTCATATGAATATAATGGTATAAAAATATTTGATAGTAATGGTTATAAATTACCTGATGAAGTAGAAGATGAAATAGAAAAATGTATAAGAGAAGACTTTAACTATCCAGTAAATAAAATAGGTAGACCATTAGAAGAAAGAAATACTACTAAAGACTATGGTGATTATTTATTAGAATGTTTAAATAAATATAATCCTGATATCAATTTATCTTCTTTAAATATAGGTATAGATACTTCTAATGGAGCAGCCTCTAAAGTAAGTGAATATATATATTCTAAGTTAGGCTGTAATTATCATATTATAAATAATAAGCCAAATGGTACAAATATCAATGATAACTGCGGTTCAATGCATCCTGAAGTATTAAAAGACTATATAATAAAAAATAAATTAGATGGAGGAGTCTGCTACGATGGTGATGCTGATAGATCAATTTTTATTGATGAATTAGGTAATATTATTGATGGTGATTATATAATGTCAATAATAGGTTTAGACTTAAAGAAAAAAGAAAAATTAAATAATAATACCATTGTTGGAACAGTAATGAATAATTTAGGTTTTATAAATTTCTGTAAAGAAAATAAAATAAACTTTATTGCTACTAAAGTAGGAGATAGATATGTTTTAGAAGAATTAAAACTAGGTTCATTTTCTCTAGGTGGAGAACAATCTGGTCATATAATTTTAAAAGATTATGCTAATACTGGTGATGGTGAATTAACTTCATTAATTCTCTTTTCTATATTAGCTTCTTCTTCTAGTACCTTAAGTAAATTATCTAATATAATGACAAAGTATCCTCAAGTATTAATAAATGTTAAAATAAGTAATGATAAGAAGAGTGATTACTATATGAATGATAAAATAAAAGAGAAAATATCAGAAATAGAAACTATATTAGATTCTTCAGGAAGAGTACTAGTAAGACCTTCTGGAACTGAACCACTAATTAGAGTAATGCTTGAAGGAAAAGATTTAAAAGTAATTAATAAATATGCTATGACATTAGCAGATCTAATAGAAGAAGAATTAAACTAAGAGGTAAATTATGATAAAAAAAATTAATAGATTATATACAGCATTTTTAATCATTGGGATTACTATTACTTCAATTGGTTTATATACAACTATTAAAACGTTAGATAATAGTAATAAAGTGGATACTATAGGTACAATAACCTCTATAGTAAGCACTTCTAATGATACTCCTGTTGTATATGTTACTTATAATGTTGATGGTAAAAGATATACTTCAGTAATGAGTGGTTACTCAAGTACCTTTTATGAAGGTAAAAAGATAGACATATATTATATGAAGAATGATCCTAATATCATAGGAAATAAGAAATTAGAATTATTAATTTTATTATTTCCTTTTGTAGGCCTTATTTTCTTATTAATTGGAGGTATAAATATATTTAAAATAATAAGTAATAAAAAGAAGAAAGAAAGATTAATAAAAACTGGTACCGTAATAGAAGCAACTTATATTGAGACTAATACTAACTTTAATTTAAGAGTATTAGGAAGAAATCCAAGTAATATAATATGTGAATATGATGATCCAATAAGCAAAAATACATATAGATTTAAAAGTGAAAGATTATGGTATGATCCAACATTATATATAGGTGATAATGATATATATACTTTTAATGTATATGTAAATAAAAATAATATGAAAGACTATTATGTTGATATAGAAAAATTAATAGATAAGGAGTAATTATGGCTACAATTAAAGAATATTTAAAATATTATAAAAGTTTAACTTTTAGTGAATGTAAATTAAATATAAATGATGTATTATTATTTACTGAATTATCCTATATAGATTGGCATAATATTGTACCTGAAGATAATAATAAAATAACCCTAAAAGAAGCTTTTAATATTTATCAAAAGACTAAGAATGTTTACTTAAGTACTTTTATGAAAGGTAATATTGCCAATCTAAAAGATATTTATACAAGTACTAGATATAAAGATATATATCTAAGTAACTATAAAGAATATGTCGATAATGAGAAACAATTCGGAGCAGTTAAAATACATTTTGATAATAAAGTATTTATTTCCTATAAAGGAACTAATGGAACAATCATAGGGTGGAAAGAAGACTTTACTTTAGGTTATCATTTTCCAATTATATCTCAAAAGTACGCTATTAATTATTTAAATGAAGTAATAACAAGTGAAGATAAAGAAATATATATCGGAGGTCACTCTAAAGGTGGTAATCTTGCTATGACATCCTCAATGTATTGTAATAATGATATTTTTAAAAGAATAAAAACTATATATAATTTAGATGGTCCTGGTTTTAGAGAAAAAGACTTAAATAATAACTTTAAAAAGATATTACCTAAACTACAAATATATATACCTGAAGATAGTATTATTGGTATGCTTCTATATAGTACTAATAATAAAAAAATAGTAAAATCAAATACCTCAGGTATTATGACTCATGACATTAATACTTGGTTATGTTTTGGTCAGTTTCTAGAAAAAGGTAAACAATCTAAACTAAGTATTAAAATAGATAATCGTATTAAAGAGTGGAATAAAAATTATACCGATAAAGAATTAGAAGTAATGATAACTTCTATCTTTAATGTATTTGAAAAAAATAATATTAAAAGTTTTAGAGAACTAAAAAAATTAAAATGGAATCAAATAGTAGGTATGATTAATGAAGTAAATGATATAGATGACGAAACTAAGAAACTATATTCTGAAACTATTAAAGATTTAATATGGTTAAACAATAAGAAATAATTAACTAACAAGAGAGAGAAACATCTCCCTTGTTTTTTATTATAAATAATGATAAAATAATCTATGTGAAGAAATAATAACTTATATAAAAAGAAATGAGGGATATTATGTTTAAATTAGTATCAAAATATAAACCAAGTGGTGATCAACCAGAAGCTATAAAAGAATTAGTACAAGGAATAAAAGAAGGTAAGAAAGAACAAGTCTTACTAGGAGCAACAGGTACAGGTAAAACATTTACTATTGCTAATGTAATAGAAAAAATAAATAAACCTACCTTAGTACTAGCCCATAATAAAACACTTGCAGGACAATTATATAACGAATTAAAAGAACTATTTCCTGAGAATAGAGTAGAGTATTTTGTTTCATATTATGACTACTACCAACCAGAAGCCTATGTACCTAGTACCGATACATATATAGAAAAAGATTCATCAATTAATGATGAAATAGATGAATTAAGACACAGTGCTACTTCAGCCTTAATATCAAGAAGTGATGTCATAGTAGTAGCCTCAGTATCATGTATCTATGGAATAGGAGAAATAGAAGAATATAAAAAGAAGATGTTAACTCTTACTGTTGGAGATACTATAGATAGAGATATAATATTAAAAAAATTAATAGAAATGTTATATGAAAGAAATGATATTGATTTAAAAAGAGGAACCTTTAGAGTAAGAGGAGATTCTCTAGAAATAGTACCAGCCTATGAAAGAACAAACGGTTTACTAATAGAGTGGTTTGGAGATGAAATAGATCGAATAAGTGAAGTAGATACCATTACTGGTCATATTCTAAAAGATAAAAAGACTGTATCCATATTTGCAGCTTCTCACTTTGTAACTGATGAAGAAAGATTAAAGATAAGTATAGAGAGAATAAATAAAGAAAAAGAAGAAAGAGTAAAATACTTTAAAGAGAATAATAAATTAATTGAAGCGCAAAGAATTGAAGAAAGAGTAAATTATGATATGGAGATGTTATCAGAAACAGGCTTTTGTCGTGGTATTGAGAATTATTCAAGACATATAGCACTAAAAGAAGAAGGTGAGTCTCCGAATACCTTAATAGATTTCTTTCCCAAAGATTTCTTACTCGTAATAGATGAATCCCATGTAACATTACCTCAAGTAAGAGCTATGTATAATGGCGATAGAGCTAGAAAAATGAACTTAGTAGACTATGGTTTTAGATTACCTAGTGCTCTTGATAATAGACCATTAAAGTTTGAAGAATTTACTAAAAAATTAAATGATGTAATCTATGTAAGTGCTACCCCTGGAGACTATGAAATGGAGAGAGTAAATAATAAAGTAGTAGAACAAATAATTAGACCAACTGGACTATTAGATCCATTAATAGAAGTAAGACCAACCAAAAATCAAATAGATAACCTAGTTGAAGAAATAAATAAACAAATAGAAAAGAATGAACGAACATTAATTACAACATTAACAATTAGAATGGCCGAAGAATTAACTAACTATCTAAAGAGTCTAGATATTAAAGTAGCTTATTTACATAGTGAAGTAAAGACTTTAGAAAGATTAAAAATAATAAGAGACTTAAGACTAGGTAAGTATGATGTAGTAGTAGGAATAAACCTATTAAGAGAAGGAATAGATATACCAGAAGTAAGTCTAATAGCCATTATGGATGCTGATAAACAAGGCTTCTTAAGAAGTACTAGAAGTCTAATTCAGACAATAGGAAGAGCAGCCCGTAATAGCAGTGGAAGAGTTATTATGTATGCTGATATTATTTCTGATAGTATGAATGAAGCTATTACTGAAACCGAAAGAAGAAGAAATATCCAAGAAAAATATAATAAAGAACATGGTATTATACCTAAAACTATTATTAAAGATATACCTGAAGTTATTTCTAATGAGACAGAAAAGAAAGTTGAAAAAGAATCTAAATTAAGTAAGAAAGAAAAATTAGATTTAATAGATAGTCTTACTAAAGAGATGAAAAGTGCTGCATCTAACTTAGATTTTGAAAGAGCTATGGAACTTAGAGATATTATCTTTGATTTAGAAAATGATAAATAAATATATAAAGAAGACTATTAATTAGTTTTCTTTTTTAATTCCTCTTCAGCCTATAGTCTTCCGAGATATTTTTATGCCTAAGGTCATAAAAATAAAATAATATAATCAAAAGACCACAATTAGTAGCAGTCTTTTAACATCCAAATATTAACCAAAAGCCTAAACAAATTAAAGCTAAGTATTCAAGTAATAAAATAAAAACATTACCAAAACAAGGAGCAAATAAAGTAATTAACATTTGATAAAAAGTAATAATCATTAACATTAATACCATTAAAAATAAAAATAATTTAAAACCTGCACATAAACGAAAGAAGTTAAAAAAATTATTAAACATAGATATTCACCTACCATAGTTTATGTAAGAGTAAAAGAATTGTTAAAAAATGTTGTGAAAATAAAAATAATATGATAAAATTATATTATAGAAGGTGATATTATGAATGAGAATACTACATTATTTGATGTATCTAAAGTAACAGATAAATGCGTTAGAGAAACACTAGAAGCTTGTGTTGAAGCATTAGCAGAAAGAGGATATAATCCTATAAATCAAATAGTAGGTTATATCATATCAGGAGATTTAGGTTATATTTCATCGTACAAAGAAGCAAGAAACAGAATAGCTAAAATAGATCGAACTACTTTAGTAGAAGAACTATTAAAAAATTATTTAAAATGAGATATTTAGGAATAGACTTAGGTAGTAAGACAGTAGGTCTTGCCATATCTGATACAACATTAACAATAGCTTCCTCACTTAAAACTATCTTCTTTAAAGATGAAGATTATTTAAGTACAATAGATGAGATAAAGAATATTATTAAAGAATATGACATTCAAAAAATAATATTAGGTTTGCCTAAAAATATGAATAATACTTTAGGAGAAAGAGCAGAAATAACTACCAAATATAAAAGAATACTAGAAGAAAATACTAATATTCCAGTAATCTTTTTTGATGAGCGATTAACCTCAGTAATATCAAATTCAATTTTAATTGAAGCTGATATATCCCGCAAAAAAAGAAAGAAAAAAGTAGATAGTATCGCCGCTCAAATAATATTACAAGACTATTTAAATAAGGAGAAAAATGAACATGAATAAAGAAAATACATTTAAAGTAATTGATAGAGAAGGAAAAGAAATAGAATTTGAAATACTATTTACTTTTGAATCAGATGAAACAAAAAAGAATTATATGGTATATACAGATAATACCAAAGATGAAGAAGGAAATACCAAAGTATATGCATCAGTATTTAAACCAGATGCTGAGCCACTTGAGTTATTACCAGTAGAAACAGAAAGAGAATGGAAAATAATAGAAACTATAATAACTTCAATTACTGAAGAATCAAAAAAAGAAAAGAAAGAAGACGAATAGTCTTTTTTGACATGGAGGAATTATGAAGAGGTTTAGAAATATAGCCCTTGTGCTAGTTGTGATATCATTCTTTTTAGTAGTGGCAGTATGTACATTTTATAATATAAATATGGAAAAAGTATCAAATGATAATACCCTAAAAGAAGTAACTATTAAAGCAGGTAGTATTAATAGTATTGCTAACACATTAAAAGAAAATAATTTAATAAAAAATATAACTATCTTTAAAGTTTATACAAGATTAACTAATAAAACGAATCTAAAAGCAGGTACCTATAATTTTAGTGAAGATATGGGAGTAAAAAAAATAGTATCTTTACTTGAAGAAGGTAAAACTAACGAAAACAATATAACCTTTAAAGAAGGAATAAATGTTAGAGGTATAGCAAAGTTAATTTCAAAAAAGACTAATAATAGTTATGATAGCATTATAACTGTTATGAATGACAATAATTATATTGATGAATTAATTAGCAAATATTGGTTCTTAACTAATGACATTAAAAATAAAAATATTTATTATCCACTGGAAGGTTATTTATTTCCTGATACCTATAATGTAATGAAAGATACAGATATAAAAGATATAATTACTAAGATGCTAGATGAAACCGATAACAAATTATCAAAGTATAAAGATAGCATTACAAATAATAAACTTAGTATTCATGAAATAATAACCTTAGCCTCAGTAGTAGAACTTGAAGTTGCCAATAAAGATGATCGTAAGTCAGTTGCTGGTATATTCTTAAATAGGCTAGATTCTAAATACTTTCCCACTTTAGGTAGCGATGCTACATCATATTATGGAGCAAAAATAGATGATTGGTCTACGAATAGACTTACTTCTGTTGAATTAAATGACTGCTCTAACAAGTATAATACTAGATGTGCTTATAATAAAGGCTTACCAGTAGGACCAATTGGAAATCCATCTATAGAGTCAATTGAAGCCGTATTAAATCCAGAAAAACATAATTACTATTACTTTGTAAATGATTGTAAAGGTAAATTATATATGTCAAAAAATGAAACAGAACATAATAATATAATAAATAAATTAAAAAAAGAAAACAATTGGTGTGCTTAAAAATAAAAGAGGAACAAATCCTCTTTTTTAATTTTCTGCTTCTTCTAACATTTTAGTAATAAATATACCATATCCTTTACTAGGATCATCTACAACTACATGAGTTACTGCCCCAATAATATAATCATCTTGAATAATAGGACTACCACTCATACCTTGTACTATACCACCAGTATCTTTAAGTAATTTTTCGTCAGTAATTTCAAATAAAATATTTTTAGTACTATTACCATTATTATTAATTCTTAAAATATTAATATCAAAACTTTCAATAGTATTACCATCAATAACAGTAAAAATACTTGCTTTACCAGTTTTAACATTCTCTTCTTTAGCAACAGCAAATAATTTCTTATCTGGAATATCCGTAGTATATTTACCAAATATACCACTAGAAGTATTCTCACTTACTGTTCCAAAGACTTTACTACTATCATATTTAGCATTTTTTTCTCCTGGTTTACCAATATCACTTCTAGTAATACCAGTTACTGAAGAACCATATATTTTACCATCTTTAATTTCCAATCTTTGACCAGTATTCTTTTCAATAATTTCATGTCCTAAAGCCCCAAATAATTTAGTATTAGGATCAATAAAAGTAAGAGTACCAACACCAGTTATACTATCTTTAACATATAATCCTGTTTTATAGACATTATCCTCTGTTTTACTTAATTTTAAATTAGTAGTGTTTTCTTTAGTACCACGCATATAAGTAATACTAATATTTTCCTTATTATTAGTTTTTTCAATTAAACTAAGCATATCCTCAATATTAGTAATATCAGTATTATTAACTTTAATAATTTTATCACCAGTTTGTAATCCAGCTTTACTAGCAGGATTAACTCCTGATACATCATAAGTACCTACAATAATAACACCTTTAGAATTAAGTTCAATACCAATGTTTTCACCACCAGCAATTATATAATCTGAATAGGCAAGGATAGTATTGGGTATAATAAATAATGCAAGTAGGGAAGGAAGCAGAATCTTGTTTTTTAAAATTTTAAAAAACATAAAACAACATCTCCTTTAAATAGTTTAACAGACTACATTATTATTATTTACTATATTAAATAAAGTATTATAGATAATTATTACCATATTTATATTGACATCAAAGTTAATTTATTGTAGAATATAAACCTGTAAAGGAGATGTGGTAGTATGAATAAAACCCTTTTAGATAATCAAATAGAAGTTGCTAAATATAATTACAATTATTTTTTTACAAAAATGATAGTAAAAATATTACAAACATGTTTTAAACTTTCATGTATATTACTAATTAGTGAAATATTTAATTATACCATTATAAACATTATAGCTATTATTTATACTATTATATCTTTATTTAACATATATATTATTATTAGTAATTATAAATATATAATTGAAGATATCAGAAAAACATTAAAACTAGAAGTATCTTTTGAAATAGATCTAAATACAATGTCAGATAAATTATTTAAAGGAATATTAAACTATGGTAAATAATTATTATATTGGAGATATCCATCATAATAAGACTATAAAAAAAGATGCTTATACAGAAAAATTAGTACTATATAGTGATGATAAATATAACTATTTAGATTTAATTAATGATATAAATTATACAACTGATAATAATAAAAAAGCTTATGTACTTGAAGAAACATTAGTAGAAATAGATATAAGAGATTTTAGAGAAGATTATAACTATTTATTATCAAGACATAACGATAAAAAAAAGACCAAAAAGAAACATTGGTATAATAGATAGGGGTAAATATGGATAATATAATGATATATCCTATTAATATATGGACAATAGAAAAAGAATATAAAAACAATTTAATAGAAGATGATACTATTTATGATGTAATAGTAGGACAATATGATATATATCCATTTGCATATCCAATAATAAAACCAATATCTAAAAACATATATAATAAGTTAATAACAAAAGAATATGTATTAGAAGAAAGACTAGATTTAGAAGAACTATTTTTAATTAAAGATCAAAATGGTAATTACATTTCTTCAGTAAATGGAGTAGAGTTACCTAAAAGTATTAAGAAAGAATCCAAAATAAAAAAACTATTTAAAAAACTCAAGCTATAATGCTTGAGTTTAATTATCTCTTGGTACGTGGATATAACATATCTGAAACCTAAGTAATTAGTTAACAAATAACTAATCTCTACAACAATAACATCATATATTTTTATGCTTTTAAATATTTTATAAACATTTTACTTGCAAAAGTTAAAGAAATGGATTTATTAGTTGCTAAATATATATTTATATTTGGTACTTTTCTATTAATTTTTAGTTCTTTAAGATTTTTATAATTTCTAGTTGCTAAATCTATTATAGAAAATCCAATCCCCAAACCTATATTAACAAATTCAGTAATCAATTCTTGACTTACAACTTCCATTTTAGGTATAAGTTTAACACCATTTTGTAGAGCAATATAATCTAATAACTTTCTACTGTTAGATTCTTCTTTTTGAAGAATTAGAGGTAATTTATTTAATTCTTCAAAATTATTAATCTCATCATTATAAAATTCAGGATTATAGACAAAACCCTGTTTTAATTCTTTTATTTTTTCTAAATGTAAATTAGTTTCTTTTATATTACTTTCATTAAAAACTACAAAATCCAATTTACCCAATTTTAAATCGCTTATTAAATTACTTGTTAAATTATTCGTTATATTAATATTTATATTTGGATATTCTTTATGAAATTCTTTTAAAGCATTCATTAAAATTAATTTAGTTAATGTTGTTGAACAACCAATTTTTATTTCTCCTTTTGTCAAATCTTTAAAAGATGTAAATTCATTTTCTGCATCATTAATAAGTTCTAAAGCACCTTTAACATATTCATAAAACATTTTCCCTTCTTCAGTTAATTCCATTCCTTTATTACTTCTTAGAAATAATGTTCCACCTAATTGATCCTCAAGTTTCTTTATTGATTGTGATATTGCAGGTTGTGAAATATGTAGTTCTTCACTAGCTTTAGTCATATGCTTATTTTTCGCAACAATATAAAAAACTTTATATAATTCTAAATCTATATTCATTATAAGCTCTCCTTATCGGTATTATAACATAAATATATTATACTTATCAACATATAAGTGATAAAATGTAATTGAAAGGGAGGAATAATATTATGAATTATGAATTAAATAAAAACAAATTTGAAAAAATAAAAAGAGAGGAATTAGAATATATTGATAGTATTGCTCAAATTAGCAGTAATAAAATATTATCGGAAACAGAAAAACTTGAAATTTATAGAACGTTAAATAGTTATGAAATTAAATTGAATGAAATATTAAAAAAACTTTGGAGCGCATTTCCAATGGATGATAGTTTAACAAAAGAAAATTTAAAAGATGTAATTATTGAAATTGATTTACCAAAAGATTATTTATCTTCATTAAACTTTCAATACGATGAACAAAAAAAATATGTATTAGAAAAATTATGGATAGATGCAGAATCATTAAAATTTAAATTAACTTTATATAATTTAATGAGATGTAGAGAATATTGGAGTATCAATTCTGACACAATACAAAATAATCAAAAATTAATAGAAGAACCAATATATATTTTTTCTGGTTATTATGATGCATCAGAAGAATGTTATGGGCCATGTTTTGGCGACCATGATAACTATCTTTACGGAATATATGAAAATATACGTAATAATGGATATAGCAATGATAAAAAAGAAATTCCAAAAAAAGATATAGATAAATTTGAAAAAGATAAGATAATAATATATTCTAAAAGATATGTTCATTCTCGTGAGATTAGAAGAATATTTGAAGAAGAATTATTAAATGCAGAAAACAAAAAATTAAATGATTGTGTTGTTCAAACTAAAAATAGAATTGAAAAATTGAATTATATCAGAAGTCCTGAATATAAAGAAAAAATTTTATTAGATAGAATTAATGAATTATATAAAAAAGTTAAAGGTAAATTTATCCAAAAAGAAGTATTATATAGTGGTAACTTTCTTCAAATTTTAAGGGAAACATATAGGTTGCCAAATGAAAATATAGTATCAAAAGAAAAAATTATTAAAAATGCTGGAAAAGATTCTGTTATAGTAATTGCAATAACTCAAGATAAGGAATATATAATTACTATTCAAAATAGAATCAACGATAAATTAATTGCTGAATTTCCATCTGGATATATAGAAAATAATGAAGATCCAATTGAAGCAGCAAAAAGAGAATTGAAAGAAGAAACAGGCTATATTAGTGATGATTTATTTTTAGTAGATGAAGCTTATACATCTCCAGGTACTGATAATTCAAAGACATACATAGTAATTGCTAATAATTGTATTAAAACAAATGAAAAAAATATTACTGGCACTGAACTAATTGATTATGGATTATTTTCAGAAAAAGAATTAGAATATTTAATAAACAAAAATATAATAAATGGCGCTATGAATAAATTAGCATATTACAATTTAATTAATAATGTTGATGATTGTAATATTACATATGCAAATAGTAATAAAAAAATTTACAAGAAGTCACGAGAAAAAAGAATACGTTAGGCAATTAAAAAAACACAAAATTAAATATTAATTTGTTATTTTTAAGTATAATATAGTTATCCATATCAGAAACATGAATACCAACAGTTCTTTCTTTTTATTTTTTCTTTGAAATAGAATCCAAATTATACCCTTGATTAAATTACTCAATACATAAAGTTCTCATTTTATTTTGTAATGTAATTAAAGACTCTTTTCTAAATACATCAGATTTACTAACGTGCTTTTCCATACCATTCTTTATTTCTATGATAGTTTCTTGAGTGCAAAAATCTAACCCGTATTCAGTAAATGTTACCTAACAGTATCAAGAAAGAATCCAAAATAAAAAAACTATTTAAAAAACTCAAGCACTAATGCTTGAGTTTAATTATCTCTTGGTAGCGAGAGGGGGATTCGAACCCTCGACCCTTCGGGTATGAACCGAATGCTCTAGCCAACTGAGCTATCTCGCCGTCAAATGTAATATAATTATATTACATTTTTTTTGTTTTGTCTAGTACTTTTTGATTATTTGTATAATTCTTTATTAAATAATTCTAAATTATTATTCATTATCGTTACATAGTTCTCATTTGAGTTACTAACATTACCATCAATAGACTCCATAGTATTAATAGTAACAAGTTCAACACCATAATTATCAATCAAATTTTTACAAGTATCGTTAGTGGTTTCACTAGCAGAATATATATATTTAATTTGACCATTTCTAATTAATTTTTTAACTTCACTAATAGTATTTTCATTTAATTTATCATCTTCCTCAAGTGATATAACATTTAAACTATACTTTTCTAAATATTTAAATAAGTTAGAATCTACTACTACTGTTTTATATGGAGCAAGACTAATAGCTTCTTTCATATCAGCATCTAATCTTGAAATATTATATTTTAATTCTTCATATTTATTTTCAATACCAGTACCTTCATCATTAGATATTAAATAAGGGTTAGAAATGTATTCAAGAAGTCCATTCTTAGTATTTTGTGCCATCATCAAGTAGTTATAAGGATTAAGCCAAAGTTCTGCAATATTATTATCATAATTCATACCCATAGATACATCTATAACTTTCAAATTTTTATTATAGTTAATCATCTTAACAGCAAAATCTCTTTCTCTATCTAAACTATTAAATACAAACAAGTCAGTATTAGAATATTCTTTTAATTTCTTATCTGATAACTTAAATTCATTAGTATCAACACCAGCAGGATAAATACTATTAACTTCAGCATGCTCACCATATAAACTAGTAATTAAATATTTAATAGGATATATAGTAGTATATATTTCAATATCTTCCATACTATCTTTAGTTATATTACATCCAGATAATATAAATACTCCCAATAACAGTAATAATAATTTAATTTTTTTCATTTTCATAATTCCTTCTTTCATTCTTCTTACTATATTAATATTACTATATTTTTATTTTTTTGTAAATAATATTGATAAAAAAATTTTTATATTGTATAATTAAATAAGTAATAGATAGGAGAGTAAGTATGAAAGATATAATAAAAAATAATAGTAAATTCATAATAGTTATGTTATTAATTATTGCTTTAGGAATAGCAGGAGTAACCGTAGCTATAAAAGTAGGTAATTTTAACCCTATTGCTATAAATACTACTACTGGTAATATATCTGCAACTATATCTTACGATAGTTCAGTAAATAGTAGTACAGTTACAAGTACTGGTAAAATGCTTCCAATAGAAGATTCCTTAGTAACAGGAACATCAGTTACTGATGCTAGAGTCTTAAAAGTAAAATTTACAGTAACTGGCAAATCAACAAATCCAGCAAATTCTATATATGATATATCTCTTAGAAACATAACTATGGATGACGCTTTAAAAGATAGTAATGTTAAATGGCGATTATATAAAAATAATACTTTACTATCTAGTGGAGATTTTTCTCCAACATTTGATGTAATGGAAAATAATAGAATGGTACTTACTACTACTCAGCAAGACTTAACAACAACAGCCTCCACCTATGTATTTTTAATGTGGATTAGTGAATCATGTGCCGGAGATATTGCTAATTGTACCAATAGTGATAACCAATTTAAATATGTAGGCAAATCGTTTTCATTTAATATTAAGTTAGAGACTGCTACTAAAACCAAAAAGAACTTAACTAGAAAAACATCAGCAGCTGGTACTATAACAACTTTATATAATAATGCCACTAAAACTACAGTAACTAATAATAGTATAACATATCAGTATGATACTACTCATAGTCTTATGAAAGACACAGCAGGTGATATTAGATATTATGGAGCAGCACCAAATAATTATATTTATTTTAATTGTTCAGATTACTCTAATCAATCATCATCTACATGTGAAACATGGAGAATAATTGGAGTATTTGATGGCAAAATAAAACTAATAAGAGGTAGTCAAATAGGAACATACGCTTGGGATAATAAGAATATATCAACTGGCGCAGAAACTGCAAATGGAAAAAATGACTGGACAGATGCCAGACTAATGAAATTATTAAATCCAGGTTATGAATCAGAAACTGCAGGGGGAAGTTTATATTATAATGCAAAAAGTGGTAACTGCTATGCAGGGCAGAATAACGCAACTAAAACATGTGATTTTACAAGTACAGGAATAAAAAACGATATAACAAAAAACTTAATATCAAATACAACATATTATCTAGGAGGATTGGCAGGTAATTCAATATATCCAAATGAAGTATATGACTATGAAAGAGGAGGAGTAGTATATACTGGAAGACCAACAGAATGGGCAGGCAAGATAGCTTTACCTTATTTAAGTGACTATGGTTATGCTGCGGATCTAGGGAAATGTACAAAACAACTAATAAATTATAGTGATAGCACATGTGCATCGAATAACTGGATGTATTCTATAATGGCACCAAATTATGGTTGGTCATTATTAACTTTTTACAATAGCCCAAACACTGCGTGGAATATCACTTCGTCAAACAATATTGTCATCGGACACGACGTCATAACCTATAATGCGAATGGGGTTGCGCCAGTCCTTTATCTAAACTCTGAACTAAGTATCAAGGCGGGAACTGGTACAAGTTCAAGTCCATACCAGTTATCTGTATAAAATAAATATAGAAATATACTTCAGTGATGAAGTTTTTTCTTGTTATATAGGGCTATGTGATGTATAATATTAGAGAAAGAAGGAAGATTATGAAGACAGATGATTTTGATTATTATTTACCTGAAGAACTTATTGCTCAAGTACCATTAGAACATAGAGAAGAATCTAGACTATTAGTACTTGATAAGAATAATGGTAATATGATTGATGATAAATTTTATGATATAGTTAATTATTTGAATAAGGGAGATATTTTAGTTCTTAATGATACTAAGGTTATGCCCGCTAGATTAATCGGAGAAAAAGAAGATACAGGAGCAGTTATTGAGGTGTTATTACTTAAGAATATTAATAAGGATAACTGGGAATGTTTAGTTAAACCTGCTAAAAGAGTTAAAGAAGATACTATTATTTCTTTTGGTAATGGTAAGCTTAAAGCTAAATGTACTAAGATAGGAGAAGATGGTATTAGAGAATTTACTTTTATATATGATGGTATTTTTTATGAAATATTAGATGAGCTTGGTACTATGCCACTTCCTCCGTATATTAAAGTTAAATTAGATGATAAAGATAGATATCAGACAGTATATGCTAAAAATATTGGTAGTGCCGCTGCTCCAACAGCAGGACTACACTTTACTAAGGAATTATTAAAAGAGATAGAAAATAAAGGTATTACTATTTGTTATGTTACTTTACATGTAGGACTAGGTACTTTTAGACCAGTAGCAGTATCTGATGTTACTAAACATAAGATGCATAGTGAATTTTATAGTATGACTAAAGAAGTAGCGGATACTCTAAATAAAGCCAAATTAGAAGGAAGAAACATAATCTCGGTGGGTACTACTACTACTAGGACATTAGAAACAATTATGAATAAATATAATACATTTAAAGAGTGTTCTGGATGGACGGATATCTTTATTTACCCTGGATATGAATTTAAGGGTATAGATGGGCTTATTACTAATTTTCATTTACCTAAATCTACCTTAGTAATGTTAGTGTCAGCCTTTGCTAGTAAAGAAATAATATTAAATGCTTATAAACATGCAGTCGAAGAGAAATATCGTTTCTTCTCATTCGGAGATGCTATGTTTATTCATAAATAATTTAAGAAAACTATTTACAAACTACTAAAATTATTATATAATTTAGTAGTAATGCCAGCCTGGCGGAATGGTAGACGCGGTAGACTCAAAATCTACTACTAGTGATAGTGTGAGGGTTCAAGTCCCTTGGCTGGTACCAATAGAATATAAAGAACTACTTGTGTGGTTCTTTTAATTATGGTATAATAGTTGTTACCAATCGAGAGGAGGAATGTTTGGTATGAGAAAGATAGATGAATTTAATTTTTTTAGAGAATTATTTTTCGCTCTTAAGAGAGATGGAGTAGAAGAATATAATATTATGGAATTAGGCGAGCAATTATATCCTTATTTTGCATTTGGTGATTATGGTAAGATGTTTAAGGTTAAAACTAATGATTTGTTTAAAAGAGTTGATGTGAGTAGTATATCTGAAATATTTATAGATAGTACTAGAGAACTTAGACTTAACAATAATGGAATGTATAGTCTTTGCCCTATGACGGTAGAAAAGTCTCCGATTAAGGAAGAACAAGCTATTATTATTCAGAAATTAGCAGATATATTGGTTAAGTTTAAAATATTAGAACAGAAATATAATGTAAAGTTTAGTGGATGCACTCCTAATTTAGTATATTCTTTAATAGGAGGAACGGGTAAATATATGGATATTAGTCAAATGTTAGTAACTGATACTGATAAAATTAAAACAACAGTAGATGAAATTAATCCATATGTGTTATATGATTCTCCAGTTGATGGTTCTCTTTGTAGATTAGAAAAGGGTGTTACTAGAAGTATAAAGTTATTAGAGGATGTTAATTATGTAATAGTACACAGCATGACTAAACTACATAAAGATGAATATGTTACTACTAAAATATATACAGGATGTGAAGATAAAGAATCTTTGGATAAGATAGTGACTATTGGAGAAGAAACGAAAAAAGATTTTGTAGAAGATATCAATGAATATTATTATACTAGACCAAGAATTTTAACTAAGAAATTAAAATAAGATATATGTACGATAGAGAAAAAGTTAACTACTAGTTTTTTCTCTTTTTAATTGCTTTATTTATAAGGAATTATATTTAAAATACACGAACAGTTAACTTGTATATTAAAATTATAAAATCAAAGAAAATTAAATAAATAAGAAACAACGTATTTTACAAAATAAGAAAAAATAAAAAAATAATTTACAAATAAAATTAATAAAAACACATATAAAGCCTTTAAATATAAGCAATTATACATTATAAGATACAAAAATAATAATTTGATAAAAATATAAAAAATACAAAAAATACAAAAACAGAAAAAACGAAAAACCAAAAAACAGAAAAAATGTAAAAAATAAAAAATACGAACAAAAAGTATTGACAAAGATCTTTCTAGACTATATAATGGTATCTGTAAGGTAGGAGGAAGAAGTATGGTTGAAACTGAAGAAAAGTTAGAAACTATTGAAGTAGTTAAAAGAAATGGTAAGAAAGTAGAGTTTGATGGAACTAAAGTTGCTCTTGCTATTAAGAAAGGTTTTGATAGTATTTTAATTGAAGAAGATGAAAAAAAATATAGTGAGAAAGATATTCAAAAAGTATATCAAGCAGTTATTAAGAAGATAGCTAAAGAATATTTACCACTAGGAAAAATAAAAATAGAGGAAGTTCAAGACTTGATTGAAGATATGCTAAAGAAATATGATTATATTGATGTATATGAATCATTTTCAGAATATCGTCAAAGAAGAGCAGCAGCTCGTATAGCTTTTAGAGATGATAAAATTCAAGCTAAGCTGCAGAAGAGTATTGAAGGACTTGGACTTAAGTCTGCAAATGAAGAAGATAGCAAAAGAGAGAATGCCAATATTGATGGTAATTCTGCAATGGGTACTATGTTACAATTTGGTAGTACTATATCAAGAGTGTTTACTGAGACATATTTAATGAAAAAGAAATTTGCCGAAGCTCATGATAATGGTGATATTCATATTCATGATATGGATTTTGAAGCCATGGGTACTACTACTTGTATGCAAATAGATTTGAATAAATTATTTAAAGGTGGTTTTTCTACTGGACATGGACATCTTAGAGAACCTAAAGACATTATGAGTTATTCAGCACTAGCAGCAATAGCTATCCAATCTAATCAAAATGATCAACATGGAGGACAATCAATACCAGCATTTGACTATTATTTAGCACCTGGTGTACTTAAAACATTTAAAAAGATGTTTAAGCAAGCAGTATATGAATTATTAGATTTTACTGATTTTATTAGCTTTATAAATATGGATAGAGTAGAGAAAGAAATTGATAAATTATCTAGTATTGACTTAGATATTACTATATTTGAACCTATTTATAAAGAGAGTACTGAAGTAAAGAGAATATTTGAAAAGGCTTATGAAACAGCTTATAAGAAAACAGATAGGCAAACATATCAAGCTATGGAAGCATTTGTACATAATCTAAACACAATGCATTCAAGAGCGGGTGCTCAAGTACCATTTTCTAGTATTAACTTTGGTACTGATACATCACCTGAAGGTAGAATGGTTATTAATAATTTCTTATTATCTGTTGATGCTGGACTTGGTAAGAATGAAACTCCAATATTCCCAATATCAATATTTAAAGTTAAGAAAGGTGTAAACTATGATCCAGAAGATCCTAACTATGATTTATTTAAATTATCATGTAAGGTGTCTTCAAAGAGATTATTCCCTAACTTCTCATTTATGGATTCATCATTTAATAAACCTTATTTTAAAGGGGACTATAATACAGAAGTAGGATATATGGGATGTAGAACTAGAGTAATTGGTAATGTTGTAGATGAAGATAAGGCCGTTACTCCAGGTCGTGGTAATTTATCATTTACTTCAATTAACTTACCTAGACTTGGTATTAAACATGGTATTGTAAGAAATGATGAGACTGATATGAAAGGCTTCTACGAAGAACTAGGAGAACTAATGGATTTAGTTAAAGATCAATTACTTGAAAGATTTGAAATTCAATGTAATAAGAGACTTTATAATTTCCCATTCTTATTAGGACAAGGAGTATGGATTGATTCAGATAAATTAAAACCTAATGATAGATTAAGAAAGATACTTAAGCATGGTACTTTATCAATTGGTTTTATAGGACTTGCTGAATGTCTTAAAGCTTTAATTGGTAAACATCATGGTGAAAGTGAAGAGGCTCAAAAATTAGGACTTGAGATTATTGAATTTATGAGAAATAGATGTGATGAGTATGCTAAGGAATATAAGTTAAACTTTACTTTACTTGCTACTCCAGCAGAAGGTTTATCTGGTAGATTTATTAATATAGATAAAGCTGTATATGGTAAGATTAAAGGTGTTACTGATAGAGAATACTATACTAATTCATTCCATGTACCAGTATATTATAATATATCAATAGTAAATAAAATTAAGAAGGAAGGTCCATATCATAAATATACTAATGCTGGTCATATTAGTTATATAGAATTAGATGGAGATACTACTAATAACTTAGAAGCATTTGAAAAGATAATTAGATTAATGTATGAAAACGATATGGGATATGCTGCAATTAACCATCCAGTAGATAGAGATCCAGTATGTGGTTATGTTGGTGTAATCGGAGACGTTTGTCCTGGATGTGGTAGAAAAGCATATGAAGGCGTTCCAATAGAAAGAGTAAATGACTATAAAAATAGTTGTAATTGTTAAATAAAGAAAAGAGGTAATTAAAATGAAAGAAGAAACTAAAGAAAAATTAGTAGGTGAGGGTGTAGGTTTTGAAAGAATTAGAAGAATTACTGGATATCTAGTAGGTACTGTAGACAGATTTAATAATGGTAAGAGAGCAGAAGAAAGAGATAGAGTAAAACACGGTACTGAAGGATTACTATCTAATAAATAATGAAGATTAGACTTGCTAGTCCTGTTCTTATGTCTGATAGTATAGTAGATGGTGAAGGTATAAGAGCAGTACTATGGACACAAGGGTGCTTGCATAAGTGCCCTGGATGTCAAAATCCTCAGACACATTCTTTTGATGATGGTTTTCTAATTGATATCGAAGAAGTTAAAGAACAAATTGATGCATTAGAAGGACAAGATGGTATTACTTTTTCGGGAGGAGATCCTTTCTATCAAGTAGAAGAATGTATAGAGATTGCTAAATATATTAAAAGTAAAAAAATGAATATATGGTGTTATACTGGTTTTACTTATGAAACACTTATTAAACTAGCTAAAGATAATCCTAAAATAATTGAATTTTTAAAACTTATCGATGTTTTAGTAGATGGTCCATTTATTTTAGAGAAGAAGAGTTTAGATTGTGTTTTTAGAGGTTCTACTAATCAAAGAATTATTGATACTAAGTTAAGTCTTAAAAATAAAGAAGTTGTTTTAGTAGATAAATATTATACTGAAAAGAAAGTTAAAAATAAAAGAGATCGAATTTATATTTGATTTCTTTTTCTTTTGCCCACGCGGGCCTTAAATAAATTTAAGTTTTACGTGGTATAATAGAGCCTATATAATAGTCTCTATTATAAACAATTGTATGTATGTATAAATTAAAATAAATAGTCATATTATATTGACTATTAAGTAAAATTATAGTACAATTATCTAGGTAACACCAATAAGGTGCGTCTCTCCAATTTCTTGATTATCTCAAGGGAGAGGAGTGATTCTATGATGAAAAGACCTTTATTAATACCCTTGGGGGTTTTGGAGGTTTGAGTAATGGAACTAGTCCTTGCATTTGCTTGGATTACTCTTATCACTATTATCTATATTGATAATATGATACACAGAAAATAAAAAAGATGGCACCCAGAGGGTGCCTTCATTTAAACAATGGAGAGAACACCTTCACACAAGGTGTTACCCATTTTTATTATGGATAAATTTCTCTTCCTGTATACATTTTATCAAATTTTAATAAAAATAGCAATACTTTTTCAAAATATATGTTCGTTTTTTAATAACATGTATATATTTTTTATTTGGAATTATCTTAGTTAGAAAGTATTTCACCGCGAATATAATATCTTAATACTATTCATTCCTAGACTCTAGGCTAGGAATGACATTCTAAGATGTAAAGCTTAGAATGAATATAATAATAAATAGTTTACAAAATATATTAATATTGATATAATATAGTAAAGTTTATAAATATAAAAGGAGGTAAATTATAAACTAGCGCCTGAACCATAATAAGGTTGACGAGGAGAGTAATTATCGAATATTCGGCGGATGTTACTCTGGGTTATATACTCATTAGATTATTATAAAAAACAAAATCAATATTGTATAACAAAATAATAATCACATATAAGAAAGAGGTAAAATATGTGTGGCATAGTAGGTTATGCAGGAAAAACAAATGTAATAAAAAATATAATGACAGGATTAAAATCCTTAGAATATAGAGGCTATGATTCATCAGGAATAGCCTATTTAGATAAAAATAATAATATCAAAATATATAAAAAAGTAGGTCAAATAAAAAACTTAGATCAAATATTAAATTATGAAGATGAAGCAAGCTTAGGAATATCCCATACCAGATGGGCTACTCATGGAGGAGTAACAGACACTAATGCTCATCCCCATAATCAAGGAAAAATAACATTAGTTCATAATGGTATTATAGAAAATTATGAAGAATTAAAACAAGAACTAGAAAAAGAAGGCTATAACTTTAAATCTAGTACCGATAGTGAAGTAGCAGCAGCTCTAATAGATAAATTATATAAAGAAAATAAAGATATGTTAAAAACATTAGTCATATTAAAAGATAAACTAAAAGGAAGCTATGCTTTTAATATTATAAATAGTGATATACCTAATAAAATATATGGTATAAGAAAAGATGTTCCCCTAATAGTGGGAGTATCTGATCATGGTAATATGTTTGCTAGTGATATACCCGCTATCTTACATGTAACAAATAAATATATTGTATTAAATAATAATGAAATTGTAGAATTAGAGCAAGATAATATTAAATATTATAATAGTGAAGGAAAAGAAATAACTAAAGAAGTAAAAGAATATGCCGGAACTATAGATAGTATAAGTAAAAATGGTTATGATCACTTTATGTTAAAAGAAATAAATGAAGAATCAGAAGTAGTAAAAAATATACTTAATTTATATACAAAGAATAATAAAATTAAAAATATCTATAATATCAAAAAATATAAAAATATTGATATAGTAGCTTGTGGTTCAGCATCTTTTGCAGGACAAATAGGTAAGTACTATATAGAAAAGTATGCTAATATTAAAACAGAAGTCTATTATGCATCAGAATATAGATATCAAAAGAATTTCTTTACTAAAGATACATTAGTAATACTAATATCTCAATCAGGAGAGACAGCAGATACATTAGCGGCTCTAAAACTAGCTAAAGAAAACGGTATTAATACACTAGCTATTGTCAATAGAAGAGATTCATCAATAGCAAGAGAAGCAGATAGTGTTATATATACAGAAGCAGGTATAGAAGTAGCAGTAGCTACAACTAAAGCATATCTAGCTCAAGTATTAATTCTTCTTTTATTAGCATTTAAAGATAATAATAAAGAAACAAAGTTACTTGAAGATCTTAAGTTGTTACCTAATTTAATTACTAAATATATAAATGAATATGATTATAGTAATATAGCAAACATCCTTAAAGATAAAGAACATATCTTCTATTTAGGAAGAGGTATTGATTACTATTTAAGTATGGAAGGTAGTCTAAAATTAAAAGAAATATCTTATATTCATAGTGAAGCATTTCAAGCTGGAGAACTAAAGCATGGTAGTATATCACTAATAGATAAAGATTTTGGAGTAGTATCAGTAGTTACTGATAAGACAATTAGTGATAAAACAATTAGTAATTTAAAAGAAGTATCTGCTCGTGGAGCTAAGATTATAACTATTACTAATATTAAAGATAATAATTTTGCTGATTACACTATCCTAGTAGAAGATTATGATGAAATATTAAACCCATTACTAGTAATAGTACCAATGCAAATGCTTGCTTATAATGTAGCAAAATTAAGAGATTGTGATATTGATAAACCAAGAAATCTTGCTAAATCAGTAACCGTAGAATAATATAAAAACAAGTACTTATATTAAGTATTTGTTTTCTTATTACCTCTATAGTCTTCTGAGGTATTTTTATATTAAGGTCATAAAAATAATATATTATATTTTAGTAGATAAATATTTCTTAACATAATAAATATGATGAATAGTAACTACTACTACATTTAAAATAGTAGAAATAATAAGACTCCATAATCCCATCTTCAGTAAACTAAAAATAACAAGACTAAGTATCTTAATAATACCACCATATAAAGTACCCTTCATAGCGGTCTTAGAATAACCCATACCATTTAAACTACTAGTAAGAGGAGCCTGTATATAATGAAGTAAAAAGAAAGGAGCTGTTACTTTAATATATTCCGTACCAAGAGTAGTATTATATACTAGTTTTAAAGGAATATTTGGAATAAATATAAATATCAAAGTAGCAGGTATTCCTACTATCATAGAAAAGAAAATAGCCTCCTTAATTTTCTTTTTCGTATAACTATAATTCTTATTACTATAACTATTAGATACAACTGGTAAAATAGCAGAAGATATCGCCAAAGTAAAAAAAGAAGGCAGAAGTAGTAGGGGATATACATAACCATTAATAACCCCATAAGTAGTAGTAATATATTCCAAATTATATCCAACATATTTTAAAATATTAGTAAGAATAATAGGCTCAAAAAAATAAGTAATAGAACCAATTAATCTAGCCATCGTATTAGGAATAGATATACCAAAAATCTCTCTAAGTAATTTATTATCCCTATGGAAGTCTTCCTTAGTAATCTTATCTTTAGGTAAGAAAAACAAAAGAATAATAATAGAAGCCCCTTCACTAATAATATTAATAAGAACAACCGTAGTAACTGCTGCTATTAAAGAATGATTCATCATCTTAGCAACAACAGTAGTAGTAAGTAATAGTCTAGCTATCTGTTCTATAATATTAGATAAAGTAATAGGAAATACTTTCTCTTTACCAAAAAAATATCCCTTAATAATACTAGATAAAGTAATAAAAGGAAGAGTACTACCGATAGCAATAAGAGGATAATAAATACTATTCTTATGTAAAAGATTATTAGCTAAATACTTAGCTATAAACAATATAGTAAATATCAAAATAAAATCATATAACAAAACAATAATAGTAGTAGGAATAACAATTCTTTTACTACTATTTTTCTTTTCTGATATAAGTTTAGTAATAGCAATAGGTACTCCCAAATTACATAAAGTAATAAATAAATTAAAAGTAGGAAGTACTAACATATATTCACTAATACCTTCAGTACCAATCGTTCTAGTTAGAACAATCTTAATAATCATACCAAGTACTTTAGTAATTAATCCTCCTATAATTAATATAATTGTCGACTTAATAAATTTATTTTTCATAGTAGATTATATGATAAAATAAATAAAAAAGAAGTAAATTACTTTACCCCTTCAGTTATATCTAGATAAGATTTAGTATTAACAATCAAAGTATTAGTTTTAATTGCTTCACAAATAATTTCTATTTTCTTTTGATAATTCTTATTACCATACCAACCACTAGGAAATAAAATATTATCATTAACATTATCAAAATGCCTCTTATATTTAAGTTCTGCTAATGTATATAGTTCAAATAACTTATCATTCATATCATTATTCATCTCTTACCTCCATATACTTTATTTTCTTCTAAATTAATCTTTAAAATATCTTGGTAATAGAAGTTTCTTATCATATCATATACTCCATCACCAACAATCGATTTAAGCATCTTAAGTTTTTCTTCAGCATCATTTGCCTTTGAAATAGCGGCAAAATTAGCAATCATTTCATCAAAACCATGAAGAGTAGCATAATAGTAGTTTAGTCCATGACCTCCAGTTCTGCAAATAGCTTCTCCCTGATTATCCTTTAAAGTGTTACTATGTAACTTTCCTTCATATATAGCATCTAAAATATCACCAATAGGAAGCAAACTACCAAATTCATTTCTTATTATAGCATCAACATTATCCTCAATAAAAATTCTTTTTTGATGATCAATATATTCTTCTTGAGTATACATATCACTTAAAATCATATCCAGTTGTTCATCAGGTATATGAAGTTCCTTATATTCTTTCTTTTTATCTTCTTTTGATTTAGTAAGATTCTTTTTAATTTCCTCTACCTTTTCAGGACTATAATAACTCTTAAAGAAACTATCATATCTCTGTTCTACTAACAAAGTAATATTATTTACAAGTTTTCTATAATTAGCAGCATATTCTTTAGTCTTAGCAAGTACTTCAGGATTTTCTCTTGCTTCCTCAACTATTTTCTGATACTCATCAGGAGTCTTCATATCTGCTATATAAAAGTGAAGAGCATGTCCTGTCTCATGTAATAATGTATTAGTATTAGCATTTTCGCAAAAGATAGAACCATTACTTGGTGAAAAATGACTACCATCATCATTTTTAATATAATAAAATATATCCTTATTTTCTTTTTTAATTTCAATTAGTTTTTTAATTTCTATAATATTAATATCATAGTTATTCATAAGAGCATTTCTATATCCTGCAGTTAAACCAGTAATTAAATCTTTATCACTTTTACCATCAGTTAAAAATAGTAGTTTAAGTTCATTTAATAATCTTTCACCCTCTTCAGGTAATGGTCCTATACCAAGATGATTATTAATATTTTCAATATATTTAGTCGTATATTCATTTTCTTCTTTAGAAACATTAACACTCTTTTGAACTATCCCTCTATTTTTTAGTATAACAGCAATATCAGGATCGGCCTTTAAATCATCTGATAAAATTTTATTTAAAGTAAGATCACTATCAGTATCTAGTAAATATTCTAGAAGTGTTTTATCTCCATACTTTTTTAAAAGCTTCTCTGCTTTTATTTCTCCAATATATTTCATCATATCATGTTTAGCAATAGTAGTATAATATTTTATATGTTCATTAACATCCGAAGACCATGGACGACTTGGTACTCTAATTTTAAGTCCCTTATTAGCAATAGCATCTAAAAGAAAATCAAAATAAGTATATGTATCATCAATAGGTTTTAGTAGGTCACTGATACTAGCTTCTTCTAATAAATCAGGTCTTTGTTCTAAGTAGCAGATTTTAAATAACTTTTCACTACTAATCCGAGAACTATTTAACTTATAACCATTTCTTATCATATATTCAAATAACGTTTCATCCCCTAATGAATCATCACTAAACAATTCTTTTACTGGAGCAAGAAGTACATCATCACTAACAAATTTTGTTAAATTTAATTTTTGCTTTCGATATAATATGCTAATAGTCTTTTTATTAAATATATATTTAATTTCTGGATCATAACCTTTATCTATAAGAAACTCAAGTAATGTTTTACCAGATTCAACTTCCATAAGAAGAACATCTTCACTTGCTTTCTTAAGATAATCATAAAGATTATTTTTAATCAAATACTTAATAAATACTATATCTTCAGGAATATTAATTAAACAATCAGGTACAACCTTTTTGTCATTAAGTAAAAATAGTAATACTGTCTTATCATCTTTATAATTAGTTATAAGCATTCTTGCCTTAACTGCCTTTATCAAATCATAATCATTATTTCTATTACAAATTTCTAATAATACATTTATATCATTAATAGAGGGTATTATTTTTTCAATTAGTCTTTTATTATTTAAATACTTCTCAATAGGGTAGATACCATTATTATCTTTAGTCATTAATTTAGTAATGATATCTTGAGATAAATAATTTAAATAAAAATAATTATTTGAATTACAAAATAAATCTATTATCTCTAAATTTTCATGTATATTTTCTACTATAGATTTATTTATTTGTTTGTTTTCTAAAATATGCTCAATAAGTTTTTTACCATCAAATTCAGTAAATAAATCTTTTTCACTAAGATTAAAACCAAATAGAGAACTACCATTCTTACAATATAAATAAGCCGCTAATGCATTAGTCTTTAATTCTTCTTTTAGTTCTAATGGTATCATTATTCTTTTTCTAAGTAGATATTCTAAAAAATAAATACCATCATTATCCTTAGTAAAAAGATCTTCCATAGTTAAATTATAATCAAAAACAAATTTTATACTACCATCATTTATTCCATTAATAATATTTTGTAATCTTTCTGTCATAAAATACACCTTCTTTATTTATTTCCATAATAAGTATACTATAGATAAATATTTTAGTAAATGTTTTTACAGGTTAGTTTACATAAAAGTAGTAGGAAAATGCCTCCTACTACATATTTTTTTCAATTATATCTAGATAAGATTTAGTATTAACAATCAAAGTATTAGTCTCAATTGCTTCACAAATAATTTCTATTTTCTTTTGATAATTCTTATTACCGTACCAACCACTAGGAAACAAATCATCATCATTAAGATTATTAAAATGCTTTTTATATCTAAGTTCTGCTAATACATATAATTCAAATAACTCATTATCCATTATCTTCCTCCTTGATTTTTACTTTTATTTATATCCATTTCTAATATATTAGTATAATAAAAGTTACTAATCATATTATAAATTTCATCTCCAACAATATTTCTAAGTACCTGAAGATTCTCTTCAGCACCTTTAAATTTAACTAATACAGCAAACTGTGCTATCATTTCATCAAATCCATGCTTATTTTGCGAATAATATCTTATTCCATGTCCACCAAAGGAAACTATCTTTTGACCATCAGCAGATTTTAAAACACCATCACAAACTTTTCCTCTATATATAGCATCAATTATATCATTAGTTGCTCCAATACTTGCATAATTATTTCTGATAGTAGTGTCAGTTAATTCACTTGCTACTATAATAGCTTCTCGTTTAATATATTCTTCTACAGAAAATGTCTCTTGTAAAATTTGTTCAAGTTGTTCTTCAGGTATTTTTAAACTTTTAAATTTATCTCGATATTCACTAATATCTTTAGACAATATACCTTGAATATCCATAATATTTTCTTGCTTAGAATAATGTGCCGTTAATACCTCGTTAGCAAAATTCAAGAAATAATTTTTAATATTTTTCATAATTTTATTACAATGTTCAAAATATTTACTAGTTTTAGTTAATAGTTCATTATTTTCTCTTACTCTTTTAACAATTTCATCATAGTTATCTGGAACTTTAAGCTCAGTAAGATAATAATGAAGAGCATGTCCCGTTTCATGGATAATTGTAGAAATACAGCCACCATTCATAAGGATACAGCCATTATTAGGTGAAAAATAACTACTATCTTTATCTTTAACATAATAAAATTTATCAAAATTATTTTTCTTTATTTTAATTAATTTTTCAATTTCTCTAATAGTTATATCATAATTAATAAATAAAGCATTCCTATAACCAGTTATTAATAAATTAATTAAATCTTTATCACTCTTACCATCTGAAATAAATAATCTTTCTAATTCTTTAATTAAATAATCACTATCATTATCAAGAGGTCCATAATATGTATCAGGAGTATTCTTAACAAAAGAAGCATTATCTTTATTAATATTTAAAATACTATCATTATCTTTAATACCTCTAGATTTTAAAATAATCATTACTGAATAATTCATTTTATCACTTTTATCTAATATTTTATTAAGAGTAAGTTCAGGATCCTTATCTAAAAAATAATCAAGTAATGTTTTATTATCATATTTTTTAAGCAGTGTATTTAAGTTTAAGCTATTTTTAACATAACCAATCATATCGTGTCTAGCAATATCTAAATAAAATTCTGCCTTCATATCAGGTTTAATGGGAGCAGTGATATTATCAATATTATATTCAAAGTCTCCTTTATTAATACAATCTAAAATATAATCTAGATAAGTATAATTATCATTAATTTTAGTCATTAAAATTGTAGCATCTGCTATTACTAATAGATCAAATCTATTTTTTTGATATAGTATTTTTAAAGTATCATCTTCGAATATATTGGATATTTTAATATCATAATTATTATCTATCATATACTCTAAAACTGTTTGATCTTTTACCATAGTATCTTTAAAAACATCTCTAGTATTAGATAACCAAATATTTTCAGAATTACTACCAATTAAATCTAATTTCTTATTATCATATAATATTTTAATAATTTCTTTATTATTAATATTATTAACTTTAATATTAACATTATTTTCTATAAGAGTTTCTAATAATGTTTTAGGGGGATATACCTTATATAAAAGAATATTCTCATCGGCATCATAAAAGAAACTATATAATTTATTATCTACAAGTAACTTAATAAAATGAATCATAAAATCAATATTTTCATCAAAATTAATTAAACTAGATATATTTTTAATTGCCATGGAATTAGAGACATACTTATCGATAGGGTAGTTACCATTTTCGTCTTTGGTAATTAATTTCTTAATAATTTCTGGATTAAGATATCTTAAATGATATTCCAAATGATACTTGCAAAGTAAATCAACAATTTCAGTGTGTTCTACAATAAAACCTATCATTTTCTCAAATAATAGTATGTCTTTCATTACTAAATTTTTAAAAAACTCATTATTGTTCGTAGAAAATAAAGTATTCTCAAATATATTTTTAATTTTTTCTGGGACTTCATTATCTTTATAAGTAATAATATCAATAATTTTAATTATTTTTTCTAAATCCATTATATCATCATCTATATCAATATTACTTATATCTATATTCTCTTTAAGCATTTGTTCCAATAAAGTAGTACCATTTTTATCTTTAATTAAAAGATCATTAATTGAAAGATCATATTCTTCTAAAAGATAATTTAAAACATTCATGTTACCATTTTCACCATATGTATAATCTATTTTATCATAAGAAAATTGTGATATGTCTTGTCCATATATAAGAAAGTAAAAAAATACAGAACCATTATTTCTAATTTTTTCATTTTCCAAATCTATATCAACATTGTTTTCAAGTAAATCTATTAATAAAAAGTCTCCATTTTTATCCTTAGTAAAAAGTTCATCCAAAGTTAGATTAAGACCAGCAGTACTAGTAATTTCACCATTTACTACCTTTTGACATATATCATTTAATTTCTCATTATCAAAAATATTTTCATTATTATCCATATTTATACACTCCTTATCTAATAACTATCATAAATATATCATAATAAAATATATAAGTAAATATTTTTTACATAATTTTACCATTGTAAGTAAATACTATTACTGGTGATAATATGGATAATAAGAAATATAAAGAAATAGTAGATAAAAATACTCCTAAAGAGAACTATATTAAGAATGCTATAATAGCTTTTGTAGTAGGAGGCTTTCTAGGTTCATTATCAGAACTATTACTAAGATGTTATAGTATGTGGCTTAACTTACCTAGAAAAGAATCAGGAGTACTCGTAATATTAACATTAATAACTATAGCCTCAATACTTACTGCTCTAGGAATATTTGACACCCTAGTAACTAAAGTAAAAGCGGCTTTAATAATACCAATAACTGGCTTTGCCCATTCTATGACATCAGCAGCCTTAGAATATAAAAATGAAGGATTAGTACTTGGAATAGGAGCCAATATATTTAAATTAGCAGGTACCGTAATATTATATGGAGTAGTCTCTGTATATATATTTGGCTTAATTAGACTACTAGTAATAGGAGGTTAATATGACAATAAAATATAACAATGTCTTTATTGAAGATGCTTATACCATATGTGGCAATTATGAGAATGATGGACCACTATCAAAATATTTTGATAAAAAATATGAAAAAGATTTATACTTTGGTGAAAAATCTTGGGAGCAGGCTGAAGTACATTTATTAAAAGAAGCCAATACCAATATTTTAAAGAAAAATAAATTAAAAGAAGAAGATATCGATTTATTAATATCTGGAGATTTACAAAATCAGATTGCAGCTTCTAACTATATGGCTAGAGAATTTAATATCCCTTTTCTTGGTATATTTGAAGCTTGTTCTACTAGTGGGGAAGGACTAGCTATAGGAAGTACTTATATCGAAGGAGGCTTTGCTCAAAAAATATTAGTATCTACTTCAAGTCATAATATGGCTGCTGAAAAACAATTTAGAAATCCTACTGAGTATGGAACACCTAAACCAAAGACTGCTACTTTTACTTCAACAGGAGGAGTAAGTATCTTACTTAGCAATAAAAAGAGTAAAGTTAAAGTAGAATCATCCACTATTGGTAAAGTAGTAGATATGGGTACTACAGATGTAAATCATATGGGAGCAGTAATGGCCCCAGCAGCAGGAGATGTAATATATAACCATTTAAAAGATACCAAGAGAGATATCTCATATTATGATCTTATCTTAACAGGTGACTTAGGAATATATGGTAAAAATATACTTAAAGATTATATGATGACTAAATATAATATCAAGCTTAATGATAACTATAACGACTGTGGTACAATGCTTTATGATTTAGATAGACAACCCGTCTTAGCGGGAGCATCAGGACCAGCTTGCTTGCCATTAGTAGTATTTAGTTATATATATAAAGAAATGTTAAAGAAAAAATATAAGAAAGTATTAATAGTACCAACAGGAGCTGTCTTTTCACCAACTTTTACATTTCAAAAAGAATCAATACCTAGTATAGCTAATGCTATTAGTTTGGAGGTAATATAATATGATGACCTATGTTTATGCTTTTCTATTTTGTGGTTTAGTATGTATGATAGCTCAGTTAATATTAGATAATACCAAACTAACCCCTGGTCATGTAACTAGTCTCTTTGTCGTAATAGGAGCCTTCCTTGATATAGCAGGTATCTATGATCGAATAGTTTTATATGCTGGAGCAGGAGCTCTAATACCAATTACATCTTTTGGTCACTTACTAATCCATGGTGCTATGGAAACAGGCACTACCTTGGGACCACTTGGCTTAGCCTTTGGTATATTTAACCTAACATCCGCAGGTATTTCCATAGCCTTATTTCTTTCCTTTATTTTAGCCTTAATATTTAAACCACGACATTAATTTATTCTATATGCACTCTAAGCCCAGGTCTTAGAGTGTTCTTTTTAGCTTATAATCTAAAAAGAAATATCAACCATATCTATTATATATAAGCCAAAACTATATATTAAAAATAAAAAAAGTAACAAAAAATATCATTCTTGTGTTATAATGATACATGAAGTAATTAATTATTATGTATTTAATTTATATGGAGGGTTTATGGATACATTTAAAAAGTTAAATTTAATTGAAAAAAGAAAAATGGCAATTGAAGAACTAGTTAATTATTATGCAGAATATAGAATCTATTGTTATAACAAAGGAGATAAATTAAAAGGAATTGAACTTAGAAAAAAGATTCATCCATTAATTAATCTAATATTAAAAATAGATGAAGTATTATCTAAAGAAGAAAATATAATTGTTGCTAATGAAAATAAAGCCAAAGAAGGTGTACCAAAAATATTTGCTTGTACTCATATAGGTGGTAATGATATACAAAGAACATTCCAAATTATTAAAGAACCAGCCTATCTAATGCTAGGAGATCCTGGAATTCTATATAAGATGCCAATCTATCAAGGACTAAAAATGAATGGTGTTATACCATTAGAAACCAAAAATAAAATAGATCGAAAAATTGCTTATAATAGATCAATAGAATTACTAAATAACGGAGGTAATCTTCTAATATATCCAGAAGGTGCATGGAATGTAACACCAAATGTCATAGTAATGAAAACATTTGTTGGAACTGTTAGAATGGCTAAAGAAGCTGGTGTTCAAATAATTCCAATAGCAGTAGAACAATATGGTAATAAATTCTATTTTAATATAGGAAAGAACTATGGTATTTCTAAGAATACTACCAAAAGCGAAACAGAACTAAATCATGAATTAAGAGATAAATTAGCAACATTAAAATGGCAACTATTAGAATCACAACCTTCACTTCAAAGAAAAAATATACCAGAAGGATACATTCATGAATTTCAAAAAGAAATAGTAGAAAGATGTAACTATGGTTATGGTTTCTCTTTAGAAGATGCTATAAGTGAGAGTTTTCATGATAAAACAATTATTAATGAAGAAGAAGTATTTAGTTTTTTAGATAATTTAGATATTAATATAAACAATGCATTTTTATTAAGAAGTCATTCAAAAACATTAAAAAGATAAAGAGAGGTAAAAAATATGCAAGCAATTATATTGCAAATAGTGGGGTTACTTATAATTACAACTTTAATAGTATTATTCTATTCAAAACCAAATATCGAAAGCGTTGAAACAAAAACATATGCTAAATTAATAGGTTTAAATTTCTTATTTTTAGTAGTAGGTATCTCAACATATATAGTAGCTAAGTTAATAGGCAACTTTAATTTAATAAACATTTTGCAAAAAACATATATGAGTATTTTAGCATTACTTAATTTATACTCAATGTTTTATTGTATATCAATTTATGACAAAGAAGAAAAACTATCTAATTTAAAAAAAATATTATTATCTATTACCATTATTTCAATATTACTTATAATAGCATTACCATTAAATGTTATTTTTGAAGGAGATTTATTAGATGGTGAAGGATTATCTTATGATGTTGCCTTAGGGCATACAATTTTAAGTTTTACTTTCTTTTTAATAATTACCTTATATCTCTTAATAAAAAAGTATTCACTTAAAAAGATATCTCCATATATAATATTGATAATACTTTATTTAATAGGTTTCTTAATAAGAAGCTGCTATAAAGAACTAATATTCGAAGGTTTCTTTTATGCATATATTTTATTTATTATGTATAACACTATAGAAAATCCTGATGTAAAAATGGCTAAAGAATTAGTCTTCCAAAAGAAATTAGCAGAAGAATCTTCTAGAAAAACATTAAGTTTGATAGAAGATATGTCTGAAGAGTTAAAATCTTCAGTTAAAGATTTAGAATTAATTAGTAACACTAAAATAGATAAAAATAATATTAAAGAATTAAATAATGTTTTATCTTCATTTCAAGAAAATTCAGTTAAATTAAATGATAAAATATCTAGCATTCTAGATCTAGCAGTAGTTAAAAGTGAACCAAGAATAGTAACATATAAATATGAAACATTAGATATGTTAGATAAATTAAAGCAATTTCTAGAAATAGAAAAGGAAGATAAGATTAAATTAGAAATGAAAATTAGTAACAAATTACCTTCAGTATTATATGGTGATGAGGCTGGAATAATAAAAGTAGTTTTATATTTTTTTGATTTAGTTTCATCTATATTAAGTAAAAAGAATATATTACTAGAAATAGACAATATTAAAGTAGGTAACTTTGCAAAGTTAAGGTTTAAATTTATAACTAATGATAAATCTATTCTAAACTATGTAGTAGAAGATAAAAAGACAAAAGAACTCAAATTAAAGATAACGAATAGTATTAACTATGAAATAATAAATAATTTATTAGAAAAAACAAATGGTAATATAACTATAATCAAAGATAAAGATAATGTTAATTTAATATTAAGTGTTAATCAAAGATTAGTAAGTGAATATGATATAATAAGTGAAAAAGAAGAAAATAGAAACATCAAAATTAAATATCATAATTATAGTGGTAAAAAACTTCTACTAGTGGATAATAACAATTTAAAACTAAAAGAAATGAAAATATTATTAAAGCCATATAACATTGATGTAACAGTAGCCCAAAGCTTAGAAGAAATGGGAAATAAATTAAGTGATGATGAAACCTTTGACATGATTATTATTGATGATATCATTCAAAATTTTGAAATAGATAGTTTTACAAAAGAAATTATTAAAGATCAAAATGGCATTTTAAATTATATTAAGAAACAAGCAAGATATAATATCACAACAATTATAATGGTAACACCTAATAATAAAAGAATTGAAGAACAATATATTAAATATGGATTTAATGCCTATATTATAAAACCAGTTAATAAAGAAAATATTGACAATGTATTAAATAAATATTTCAAAACAAAAGAATGAGTTAAACAGCTTATTCTTATTCTTTTTACTAAAAATAGAAATGAACTTAGTACTTACTATAATGTAGGTAAATTATTAATTGAAGCCCAAGGTGGTGAAGATAGGGCAAAGTATGGAGATAATTTGATAAAAGAGTATTCCGAAAGATTAACAAAAGAATTAGGTAAAGGGTATTCTACTAGAAATTTAAAGAATATGAGGAAATTTTATCTATTATCCGAAAAAGGGCAACCAGTGGCTGTCCAATTTAACTTTGTCTCATTATTAACTAAAGTTTTTTAAATACTATTTATTTATTTTAAATCATATGCTATAATTTTATTATAGAGAGGAGTGTAAAAAATGGAAAAAAATAACAAGACAGTCATAATATTACTTATAATTATTATTGCTATATTGTCAGCACTATGTGTTTTATTTGCAACAGGTACAATTACTTTTAAACCTACTGATACGGAGGTTAATAATCCAAATCAAAGTACTGATAACAATTTAGAAACAAAAAATATTAAAACAGAAGATATTAAAGAAATTTTTAAAGTAGCATATAATTATTATGAATCACCAGCAGTTTACTGCGGAAAAACAGAAAGTGAAATTGTAGAAATAAATGGAGCCTCTAGAAAAGCATCAGCAGAATTTACTACATATGATGAAATGCTTAACTCATTAAAGAAATATATGAGTATCGAAGTAATCGCCGGTAAATCTCCATGGAGTGCTACTGCTAAAGAATATTATTTAGAAAAAGATGGAAAATTATATTGTAATGAAACTTATAAAGGAAACATTTATAATTGGGGAAATGTAGAAATAGAAATAACAAATCAAAGTGCTGACAAAGTAGAGTCTGTTGCAACAATGGAATTAATAGATCCAGATAATAATAAAACATATGATAAAGTTAATATAACATTAGAATTAAAAGATAATAACTGGATTATTACTTCATATAAAAAATAAATAAAGTTGAGGTGAATATAAGCCTTAACTTTTTAATTATAATTTCAAATAATAAGTAATAAACTAATAATAAGTATATAATTTATGTTTATACATAATACAAAATATTGTTAGTTTTAAGACTAAAACTAGGCTTAAAACTATTTATGAAGACTACTATTAGGCTTCATAAATAAAGAAAAAAGAGAAAAAACAAAAAAATAGTTGTCTAAACCATATAAATTATGGTATAATTAGGTAGATGTCTTCGGGAGGAGGAGTTAAAATGGCAAAGAAGAATGAAAACAGAGTATTAGTTTCTTTGATGTGTGAAGAGTGTAAAAATATTAATTATACAGAAGAAAAAAACAAAAAAAACACTCCAGAGAAATTAGAATTAAACAAATATTGTAAACATTGTCGTAAGACTACTAAACATAAAGAAACAAAGAAATAGGAGGTAAATTAAATGATTAATGTAAATGATTTCAAAAATGGTCAAACAATTAATTATGATGGCAATCTATACCAAGTATTAGATTTTAACCATGTAAAGCCAGGTAAAGGAGCTGCTATTGTAAAAGCTAAATTAAAAAACCTAAGAACTGGTTCAATCGCAGAATATACATTTAATGCTGGAATTAAAGTACCTACTGCTCATGTTGAAAAACAAAAGATGCAATTTCTTTATGCTGATGGAGATAACTATAGCTTCATGAATATGGAAACATATGAACAAGTAGAATTAAATAAAAAACAAATCGAAAATGAAGTTAAGTATCTTAAAGAAGGATTAGAAGTAATCATTATCTTCTTTGAAGGAGAAATGTTAGGTATCGAACTTCCTGAAAAAATATCATTCAAGATTACAAAAACAGAACCAGGTATTAAAGGAAATACCGCTACTAATGCAACTAAAGATGCAATCATTGAAACTGGTATGTTAGTTAAAGTGCCATTATTCATAGAACAAGATGAAGAAATAATAGTATCTACTAAAGATGGTAAATATGTATCTAGAAAATAGATACATATTTTTTTCTGTAAACTAATAGTTTATTTTCTTTACTTATTAAAATATATGTTTTATAATTAATATGTGATAAATATGAAGTATATAGAAAAGTATTTAGATTATTTAAAAGTAGTAAAGAAATATAGTAATAAAACAATTCTTTCTTACTATGATGATTTAATAGAATATAACGAATTCTTAGGTAATAACTTCAAAAACATATTAAATATAGATATCGATATAACAAAAGAATATCTAAAATATTTATATGAACGAGGAATAAATAAAAATTCCATTTCAAGAAAGTTAAGTAGTATAAGAGGCTTCTATAACTATTTAGTAAAAGAAGAAATACTTACCAGTAGTCCTTTTAATAGTATACCTAATCCTAAGAAAGATTTATATTTACCTAAATTTTTAAATGATAAAGAATTAAATAAAATATTTAGTGTATGTAGTGAGAATACTCCTAGTGACGAAAGAGATACGTTAATAATAGAATTATTATATGCTACTGGTATTAGAGTAAGTGAATTAGTAAATATCAAAGTAAAAGATATCGATAGAACTAATAAAAGTATTAAAGTTCTAGGTAAAGGAGATAAAGAAAGAATCGTCTTATATAATAATCATACAAGTAGAGCCTTAGATATCTATCTAAATGATGCCTATCATATCTTTAATAAAAAGAATAGTGAATACCTAATATTAAATCATAATGGTGGAAAACTATCTGATAGATATGTTAGAATGATTATTGATAAATTAGTAAGAAAAGCAAATTTAGATATAAAAATAAGCCCACATACCATTAGACATACCTTTGCAACAGATATGCTAGAAGAAGGAGCAGATCTAATGACAGTAAAAGAATTACTAGGACATGAATCACTAAATACAACAAGTATATATACCCATATAACCAATGAACAAATAAAAAAAACATATAATATGGCTCACCCAAGAGCTAAGAAGTAAGGAGTAAATTATGGCAAAATTATATTTTAAATATGGACCAATGAAATGTGGTAAAACAACAGATATTATCAAAACATATTATAACTATAAAGAAAAAGATATGAATGTTTTAATAATGAAACCAGGAGATGACAAAAAAGCAGGTAGTAAAATACAAAATAGAGCTGGAGCCGAATTAAATACCGATTATGTAGTATCACCAAGTGTAGATATCTATAATCTAATAGCATATCATTTAATAGAAAATAATACTGATTGTATAATAGTAGATGAAGCTCAGTTCTTAACCCCAAAACAAGTAGACGAATTAACTGAAGTAGTAGACGAATTTAATATACCAGTATTATGTTATGGTTTAAGAGCAGATGCCTTTAGTCATGCCTTTCCAGGAAGTCAAAGACTATTTGAAGTAGCAGATCGTCTAGAAGAACTAAAAGCTATTTGTAAATGTGGAGAAAAAGCTACATACAATTTAAGATTAAATAGAGTAAACGATGAATACATTCCTGTCTTTGAAGGAGAACAAATATCCATAGATGGAATAGATGCCGACTACGACTCAGTATGTAGACCCTGTTATAAAAAATTAAGGAGACAATATGGAAAGAAAAAGGAAGAAAAGTAAAAAGAAAATACTAATAATATCTTTAATTACTATTTTTGTAGTCTTATTACTAGTACTAGCATATTTCTTAATATTTAAAAGAGATATCTTTACTTATAAAAATAAAATAACTATCGAAGTAGGAGACGCAATACCGAGTGTTAAAGATTACTTATATAAAGATAATAAAAAAGTAAAAGAAATAACATGGAAAGAAACCTTTAGTGAAGATAACAAAATATATAAACCAGGTACTTATAAAGGAACCTTTACCTATAAAGGAGAAGAAAAAGAAGTAACCCTAATAGTTCAAGATACAACATCACCAGTTATCGAAGGTATTAAAGATATCGAAGTATTAGCCTTTAGTGATAAACCAAATTTACTAGAAGGTATTACCGTAACCGATAATAGTAAAGAAGAAATAACCGCTACTGTAAATGGTGAATATAATATTGAAGAAGCCAAAGTATATAATTTAAGTTATACCGCTAAAGATTCTTCAGGTAATGAAACCACTAAAGAATTTAAATTAACAGTAAAAGATAATCCTAATGTTAAAATAAGTAAAAGTACTAAAGGATATACAATAAAAAATTACTATGGCGTAACATATGTCGATGGTGTAGTAATAGCTAATAAAACATATTCTTTACCTAGTAATTTTGCTCCAAATAACTTAGTAACCATAAATGGTTATATCAAAGTAGTAGATTATGTCAAAGATGCCTTTACTTCTTTAGTAAGTGATGCCAAAGCCTTAGGACTAAATATATATGCATCATCAGGATACCGATCATATAACGATCAAAAATATATCTATAATAGTTATGTAGCGAGAGATGGAGTCGCCAATGCTGATACCTATTCCGCAAGAGCAGGCTATTCAGAACATCAAACTGGGTTAGCCATTGATGTAAATACCGTCGATATGACTTTTGATGGAACAGCAGAAAGTAATTGGCTTAGAGATAACTGCTACAAATACGGTTTTGTTCTTCGTTATCTTAAAGGCAAAGAAAATATAACAGGCTATATGTATGAACCATGGCATATTAGATATATGGGTAAAGATATAGCAGCCAAACTATATAATAATGGTTCGTGGATAACATTAGAAGAATATTATGGTATAGATAGTAAATATAGTGAGTAAGCATTAATTAAATACTTACTCTTTTTAATTCCATATATTTGACTAATACTAATGCTTGTGATAGAATATATAGCGTTTTGGAGAAATATATGAAAGAAGAAATATTAAAGCTAATATATAATTATTCAGTAAATAAAAAATATGCCGATCAAGAATTTTACGATACAATTCTAGTATTATTTTTAAAACACCACAAAGTAAATAACTATATTAATACCATTATCATAAATAATAATATTACTGATTTAGGAATATATGATAATAAAAGAAAAACCATTATAATAAACAACTTAGAAATATTAAATAGTTCAGACGATAAAATAGAATTGTTATCCTTAAGAGATATAGATGAATACTTTTTAATTAATATAGAAGCTTCAATAACAATATTACACGAATTAGAACATGTCTATCAAAATATGATTATCGATGACCAAGTAACAACCTTAGAAGATAAATTAATATATTATGGATTAGCTTTTTGTAATAGTAGAGTATTATATAATTTCTTTGGTACAAAATACACTAAAGAAGAATTAGATTATTTATATAATACGACATATGATTATAACCCAAGTGAAAGATTAGCAGATATTAATAGTTATAATATCATATATAATACAATTAATAACGAAAAGAAAATAAATCCTCGAATAAAAGATTTAATTAAATATGAATATGAAAGTTTAAAACTAATTGGATATAAAGATATAGGTAGTATAATAGAATGCCCTAGTTATTTATACCTAAAAAAAATAAACAAGTTAAATAGTAAAACTGATATATCATTTAAAACAACTAAATATCAGTTAGAAGATAGATTACGCTTAGGTATCGAAATAAGTTATGATGAATATCAAAGAGTAACAAAGTATCATAAAGAATTAAAAAGAAAATTAGTATAGAAAGGAAGTAATAGTAATGCCAATAATAGATGGAATGAATGATGATTATATAGAATATTTTCCCTTAGAAGAATATATAAATAAAATAAAACTATTACCCAAAGTATTAGAACATCTAGAAGAAACAAATAAAGAATTTGATAGTTATATGAATAAATTATCTAAGTATGATGAAGAATATATAATAAATTATTGGATATATTTATTATATATAGAACTTATGTCTAATCAAAAAATAGAAAGTCTAATTCAAGATGAAAACAAACTAGGAGATAAAAGAATATTTTTTGATACATTAGGAATAAATCATAAAAGAATCCATAATTTACATAACTTTGTAACTGAAGGAGAAATGGAACCAACTTACACCTATAGAAGTACTGAGGCAACTGTCGGTAGAAAAAATCCCAATGGTAGCATTAATATCTTTTGGAGAGGAGCACAAGCAAAAGATGTAAATAAATTCATGTCAGATTTTCTAAATATATATAAACAAGGAGGTGCCTCTCTAATATATAGTAATCCCTTTTTAGCAAGTAGTATCATTCATTTATTATTTTTAAGAATCCACCCATATACTGATGGTAATGGAAGAACTGCTAGAATATTACATAATATAAAATTTACTGAAATGATAAATAAAGTATATAGTACTAGACTGAAACTAAGTCCTCTTAATATATCAGAAAGTATATTAGTAAACAAAATAACTTATGTAAAGAGAATAGACAATATATATTTTGATATAAAACATGATAGTAATATTGAAATAAATGCCTGGTTTAATTTTATATTAGATATGATAGATGAACAACTATATAAAGCTATGAATAAGTTAGAGAAAATAGATTCTTCTTTCGTAATAGAGGATGTTCCTACCGGTAATATGCGATTATCTAGATTAAAACATAGATAATCCTTTTTTGTAAACCATAAGTTAATTTACTTGCCTAAAAAAAATTAGTATGATATCATTATATAAGATAAGATAGGGAGGTAAATATGACAGAATTCGATAAAGAATATTTAAAATTATTAAAAGAAATATTACAAAGAGGGGAAGAAGTAGAGAATAGAACAGGAGTAAATACAATAAAGATAGATAAATATGCTTTTAAATTTGATTTAACTAAAGAATTTCCAATTCTTATGACTAAACAATTATTTTCAAGACAAGCCATAACAGAAATGTTATGGATATGGCAAATGGCCTCAAATGATGTACGTGAGTTACATAAAAGAAATGTTCATATATGGGATGAATGGATGGTAGATGAAGATGGCATCTATCGTATTTATGAACCAGATGGTACTTGCGAATACAATCCAGATAAAGAAGTAACAGTATACGATCCACTAAGTACTCCAATATCTGATCCACTAGCAAAGATGAATAAATTATCACCTAAATTAGATGAAAACGGTAAAATAATGACCGCTAAAAGTAAAATAGAAGGTAAGACAATAAAAGCTGCTAAATACTATGGTAAAGAATACGCTTATACAATCGGAACAGCATATGGTTATATCGTAGATAGATATAAATTTACTGATGAATTAATTTGGACAATCAAAAACAGTCCAACAGATCGAAGAATGGTATATAGCCTATGGCAAAATGAATTTCTAAGAACTGCAGTTCTTCCATCATGCGTATGGTCTACAGAATGGAATGTTTATAAAGGAACACTAAACTTACAAGTACATCAAAGAAGCTGTGATGTAGCATTAGGCTTACCATTTAATGTAACCCAGTATGCAACACTTTTATCAATGATAGCCCAAGTAACCAATCTAAACCCAGGTTTCGTTTCATATTCAATAAATGAACCACATATATATGTAAACCATATAGAAGGAATAAAAGAACAATTAAGAAGAGGAAGAACATATGAAAGCTTTTCAAGAATGACACCAACAAAACTAGAACAGTTAAAGATAGAATTAGAAAACAAACTACTAACAATAGAAGATAAAGAAAGTAAAGAATATATAGTAACCGATTCCGATATCAGAATAATAGATATAATATTAAACCCAGTAAAACCAGAATTATGGTTAGATCCTAGTATAGATGACTTCTATAAATTTGACAATTCTAAAGATATGAAACATGCCAAAGTAAAAAATTATAAACATATGGGAAAATTACCATTTAAGGTAACTCAGTAAGGAGGACATGATGGAAAATTTAAGTTTAATCGCAGCAGTCGGAGAAAATGGCGAATTAGGCTATAATAATAGTTTAATTTGGAGAATAAGAGAAGATTTACAATTCTATAAAGAAATGACTATGGGTAAGAAAATTATTATGGGTAGAAAAACATTAGAAAGTATGCCCCTAAAAGCATTAGAAGGTAGACAACCAATAGTTCTTACTTCTAAACCTTTAGAGAATTGTACTAATTTAGAAGTATACCATGATCTTGATTCATTATTAAATTATATAAGTGAAACCAATACTGAATTTATGGTAGTAGGAGGTTCTAAAGTATATGAACAATTACTTCCATATGTTCAAATAATGTATTTGACAGAGATTAAAAGAGAAGCCTATGCTGATAGCTTCTTTCCATATTTTGATAAAGAAGAATGGAATATAACTGAAATAGGAGATTTCTTAGATAACAATGTTCCTTATGTAAGAAATAAATATGTTAGAAAAAGGAGTAAGATCAGACAATGGGAAAATTAATAGTAATTGAAGGCTCTTGTGACGGAGTAGGAAAAAGTACTCAGTATAGAATGTTAATAGATAGATTAAAAGAAGAAAAAGAAAATATGATAATAACCCATCATTTTCCTAGTTATGGTACCTATCAAGGAAGACCAGTAGAAGAATATCTAAAAGGTAATTATGGCAAAATATCTGAACTATCACCTTACTTTGTAAATAGTTTATATGCTCAAGATAGAGCTATAACATGGGTAAATGGTTTAAAACATGAATATGATAACGGTAGTATTATAATACTAGATCGTTATACAACATCATCATTAATATACCAATCTTCCGTTATTGAAGATAAAAAAGAAAGAGAAGACTTTATTAATTACGTTTATGATTATGAATATAATAAAATAGGTATAGCCAAACCAGACTTAGTAATATTCTTACATGCACCATTTGAAGTAGCTCAGACATTAAAAAAGAAAAGAAAAAGCAACGATGGAGTAGAGAACGATATTCATGAAAGAGATTATTCCTTTATGAAAAGAGTTTCTGATAATTCTATAGAAATTGCTAAGAAATTTAATTGGGACTTTATCGAATGTGCTGAGAATGAAGAAATGCGTTCAGTAGATGAAATTCATGAAGATATATATAAATTAGTTAAGAAGAAAATAAAATAATTTCTTCTTTTTTTAAATTTTTATACTTTATTGAAATATTGACTTTTTTATGATAGAATTAATATGTAATGTAGAGAGTGTGATATATAATGAATAAAATAGATAGTAAAAATAAAAAGTTTATGATATTTGGAATAATAATATTAGTAATTGCTGTAGTAAGTTCTACACTTGCTTATTATATTTGGTCCTCAGGTGAACAGATAAAAATATCTACTACTGTTGGAGGAGCATATGTATATTTTGATGGTGGTAGTTCAATAGAAAATGCTACTTTAAGACCAGTAGCAGATAAAAGCAAAGGTATAACAAAAAATATTAGTATGAGAGCAGATGCTACTGGTGTAACCGCTAATGTATACTTGGATTTAGTAACATTACCAAATAGTCTCAAAGATGTTAGTTTTAGATATGCAATATATAATGGTTCTACACTTGCTAAAGAAGGAAATTTTTCTAGTACATCTTTATCTTCTAGTACAAGTACTTGTACTGTTAATAATACGACGCATATAACACTATTAAGTAATGTATCAGTACCTACAACTAAGAGAACATATACATTATATATATGGATAGATGGAGCAAATTATATTAATCCAAAATCTATGATGAATCAAACATTCAGTTTTAAATTACATGCTGATGGTACTGGAGCAATATTAAATAATGAATATGAATTAACAAATAGTGATGGAAATACTTATACACCAACATATAATGGTTCAGGTACAAAGACAATAAGATCAAGTGCACCACTTAGTAAATTTAAAGAAGTAAAAGTAGATGATGTAACAGTAGATAGTTCAAATTATACTTTAACTGAAGGATCTACAATAGTAACTTTTAAAGAAGCTTATCTTCAATCACTATCAGTAGGTGATCATACATTTAAAATAATATCTACTGATGGTATTGCCTCAGGAAAAATAACTATTAAAAAAACAGTAACAGCCGCTCAAATGATAACCAATTTATACAACAATAGTGATAAAACAGCAGTAACAAATAACAGTGTTACATATAATTATGCTACTTCAGTAAATCTTATGAATGATAGAAAAGGTAGCATGAGTACAGGAATAGATTCTGGTAATATAAGATATTATGGCGCAAGCCCTAATAACTATATATATTTTAATTGTAGTGATTATTCTAATCAATCATCTAGTACATGTGAAATATGGCGAATAATAGGCGTATTTGATGGCAAAATAAAGTTAATTAGAAACGAATCAATTGGCGATATGACATATGATAATGATGAAGAAGACACTTATTTAAAATCCATAAGTAGTTATAGTGATAGTAATAAAGTAGTAAAAAAACTATCAAATAATGAAAAAAATAAAAGAAAAAGTGTAAAATTTATTGTTTCAGGTGGTCCAGGGAAAATTGATGCCCAAGGAGAAAATGATTATTCTACATCATCTCTTCAAAAAATATTAAATAATTATTATTATAATAGCAAGAATTATTCTGGTAATTCTAGTTATACTTTTACAAATATAGGTATTAAAAATGATGTAACAAGAAATATAATTTCTTCAAACAATTATTATCTAGGTGGTATACAGTATGAAGTAAATTATAATGTTAATAAAATTTATCAAGAAGAAAGGTCAACTGAAGTATATGATGGGAATGCAACAACATGGACAGGTAAACTTGCTATACCATATCCAAGCGATTATGGTTATGCAGTAGATTTGAATAAGTGTTCTAAATCATTAAACCTATATAACGACGCTGTTTGCATATCAAATAATTGGATGTCTTCTATATCTACTTCAGAGATTTGGTTACTTAATCCAAGAACAGACACTTCAAATCAATCTTCATCTATCGTATCAAATAAAATATCATTCTCACCAGTAGATGATAAAAAAGCTATTTTTTCGACATTATATTTGGATTCCAAACTAACTATCAAATCAGGATCAGGTACAAGTAGTAGTCCATATCAATTATCAGTGAATTAATATTATTAATTAAATGTTTAAGAAGATACTAGGTTATCTTCTTTTACTTTGATTTATCTTAGTTAGGAAGCACTTCACCCTAAATATAATATCTTATAATTATTTATTACTAGACTATAAAATAGGCTAGTAATAACATGAAAATACCTTGGATTTTCATGAAATGATAAAAAAATATATAGACATTTAATTATTAATATATTATAATTAACTAAAGAGAAAGTATGTGGTATTATGAAAATAGATGTATTAACATTATTTCCTAGTATGTATGATAATTTTATAAATGAATCAATAATAAAAAGAGCAATAGAAAAAAAACAAGTAGAAATAAATATACATAACATTAGAGATTATACAGTATATAAAAATAATCAAGTAGATGACTATCCATTTGGTGGAGGAGGGGGTATGGTACTAATGTGCGATCCAATCTTTAGAGCCATAGATGCTCTAAAGAAAGAAAACACATTAGTAGTAATGATGACACCATCAGGTAAAGTATATAAACAAAGTATAGCATATAATCTATCTAAACATAAACATATAATAATACTATGTGGACATTACGAAGGCTTTGACGAAAGAATAAAAACAATCGTAGATTTAGAACTATCAATCGGAGATTACATTCTAACCGGAGGAGAATTACCATCAATGGTAGTAATGGATAGTATAATAAGATTAGTAGATAATGTAATAAGTAGTGAATCATTAGAAAGTGAAAGTTTTGATAATAACTTATTAGATTATCCAAATTATACAAAACCAGTAGAATATCGAGGAATGAAAGTACCAGATGTATTATTAAGTGGACATCACGAAAATATAAACAAATATCGTTATGAAGAACAACTAAGATTAACAAAAGAAAATAGACCAGACTTACTAGGGGGCAATCATGAATAATTATTTTATAAGTAAAGATAACAAAAGTGGAGAAATAGTATATTTAGAATACGATAAAGAAGGTTACAAAGTAACCCCTAAAAGAAAGAAAGAAGATGCTATTGAAGTAAATAAAATAGTATTTGTATCACCTAAATTAACAGAAAAATTAATAAAGAAAAAAATAGATCATAAATTAGATAAATTATTATATGAATTAAACCTAATTAATATCGATGATGAAGATAACGATTCAGGTAATAGTGAAAAGATAAGAGACATGCTAAAAGAAGCAGAAAAATTTAGATTAAGTATTATAAATAATTATAAGAAGTATTTAGGTAATAGTTATATAACACTTACATTAAAGAAAATGCAAATAATAATAGACGGTTATAAAGCTAAACTATATACTATTAAAGAAAGAGAAAATGAAAAAATATTAATTAATATGTTTAATCAAATGAAAATAGAAGAGCCAGAAAAGAAAGGCAAAGGTAGATAACATGATATTATTAGATGGTAAAGAAGTAAAATTAAAAGTACTTGAAGAATTAAAAGAAAAATTAACAAAATTAGATAGAAGCCTAGGACTAGTAGTAATCCAAGTAGGAAATGATCCTGCAAGTAATGTATATGTAAGACAAAAAAATAAAATGGCTGAAAATCTAGGTTATAATTTCAATCATATAAAATTAGATAGTAATATTACCGAAGAAGAATTACTTAGTATTATAAATGAATTAAATAATAATGATTTAGTAGACGGTATCCTAGTACAAATGCCTATTCCTAAGAGTCTTGATACTAAAAGAATACAAAATGCTATTATGCCAGATAAAGACGTTGACGGCTTAACAGATATAAATATGGGCAGGCTAGTACATAATAGAGAATTCCTTGTTCCATGTACTCCAATAGGAATAATAGATTTACTTGACTATTATAATATCCCTATTGAAGGCAAGAATGTTGTCATAATAGGAAGAAGTGATTTAGTAGGTAAACCAATGGCTACTTTAATGACTAATAGAAATGCTACCGTTACACTATGTCATTCAAAAACAAGTAATTTAGAATTTTATACTAAATCTGCAGATATCTTAGTGGCTGCTATTGGTATACCTAAATATATAAAAGAGAATATGGTTAAAGAAGGAGCAGTTATTATAGATGTTGGTATAAATAGAATGGAAGATAACTCACTATGTGGTGATGTAGACTTTGATAATGTCAAAGATAAAGTAAGTTATATTACACCAGTACCTGGTGGCGTAGGCCAAATGACTGTAGCGGAACTAGCAGTCAATACTTATAAAGCTCATATGCTTAGAAAAAGCAAATAAAATGCTTTTTTTCTTTTACATTTATCTATAAATATGAGATAATATATATAAGGAAATATGGTGATATTATGAAAGAATATATAGTAATTACTCCTAGTAACTTAAAGAAGAAAGTAATAGAACTATCAAGAAAGAAATACTATAACTATAATATAAAATTTATGAGTATAAATGAATTTATAGATAAATATACTTTTAGTTATGATAATAAAACAATATATAATATAATGAATAAATATAATATAAATTTAAGTAGTACTTTAGTATATCTAAATAATTTATGCTATATAAGTAATAAACTAAATAATAGTAAAATGATCTTATTAAAAGATATAAAAAAATACTTAGAAGATAATAATTTACTTATATATGATAATAGATTTAGAGAGTATGTTAAAGATAAAGAAATACATATCTATGGATATAATTATATAAATAAATATTACTTAAATATATTTAAAGATCTAAATTATATAGTACATAATATAGAATATAATAACTATGATATAGATAAAATATATGAATTTAATTATATAGATGACGAAGTAATCTTTGTAATAGATAAAATATACGAATTATTAAGAAATAATATAAGTATAGATAAAATAAAACTAATAATATCAAATGAATATCGAGAAGTAATATATAGATTATTTAAAATATATAATATTCCAATTAATATAAAAAAGAGAAGTATATATTCTATCAAAGTAGTAAAAGATATACTAAATAACTTAGATGATCTAGATAATAGTATTAATAATATTAAAGAAGATAATATTAAAGAAAAAGTAATTAAAGTATTAAATAATTATAGTTTTATAAATGATAAAAAAGAAGTATTAGATTTAATCATTAATGATTTAAAAAATACTTATTTAGATGAAGATAATAATGGTATTAAAGTATCTACCATTGATGATATCTATAATAATGATGATTATGTATTTTTACTTGGATTTAATAAAGAGAATATACCAGTATTATATAAAGATAATGAATACTTTAGTGATAAAGAAAAAGAAGTACTAGGATTAGATACTAGTAATGAATTAAATATAAATAAAAAGATTGAAGTAATAAGAAAGATACATAATATTAAGAATCTTACTATTAGTTATAAATTAACTGATAGCAATAATACTTATACAAGAAGTGATTTATTAAATGATATAGAAATAGTAAAAGATTATAAACATCAGTATATAAATTCTAATATGATGAATAAGATTTTCTTAATTACTTATTTAGATAACTTAGTAAAATATAATATCAAAGATAAAGATTTAGATTTATTATCTAGTAATTATAATATTCCATATATGAATTATGATAATACCTATAGTGGTATATCTAAAGAAAAATTATATAAATATTTAGATAATAAATTAACACTATCATATACAGCATTAGAGAACTTTTATAAATGTAAATTCAAATATTACATAAGTAATATCTTAAAAATAAATATTATTAAAGATGATTTTGCCATCTTAATCGGAGATATCTGTCATTATGTACTTAGATGTATGGATGATCAAGATTTTGATTATGATACTTGTTTTAATAATTATGTTAAGACTAAGAGAGAATTTAGTAAAAGAGAATTATTCTTTTTAGATAATATAAAAGAAGAATTAAAGTTTGTTACTTCTACTATTAAGAAACAATCAACTTATAGTACATTTAATAAAAGTATGAAAGAAAAACCCATCTATGTAAATAAAGATAAAAATATTAAAGTAACATTTATGGGAGTAATAGATAAAGTATTATATAAAGAAGAAGATAATATAACATATCTAGTAGTAGTAGATTATAAGACAGGTAGTACTAATATTAATTTAAAGAATATGGAATATGGCTTAGGATTACAACTTCCTATATATCTATATTTGTCAAACAAAATGGAATTAAAAAACATAAAAGTAGTAGGCTTCTACTTACAAAAATTATTTACTAGTACTTTAGATAATAGTAAAGACTATGAAACCGCTAGAGAAAATAATCTTAGATTAGAAGGATATTCTACCGATAATGAGAATATTTTATCTAAGTTTGATACAACATATAACGATTCTAAATTAATTAAAGGAATGAAAACAACTAGTAAAGGATTTAGTACATATAGTAAAGTATTAAATGATGAAGAAATAGATAGTATGATTAATAATACCGATAAATTAATTAATGAGGGAATAGACAAAATACTAGAAGGAGACTTTACTATTAATCCTAAAGTAATAGATGGTACTAATGTTAGCTGTAGTTTTTGTGAGTATAAAGATATCTGCTACTTAAGAGAGAAAGATATTACATATATAAATAGAGAGGAAGATAAAGATGGAGAAGAAGTATAACTGGGAATATATTTATCGAGGAGATATCTATAGAATGGAAAAAGGAAAAGGCGTATTAGAAGAAAAAGATATTGATGTAGCCTATATGGAAGATGAGCACGCTTGGGCTAGGGTAAACGATATATTAGACTGCTTATACCCCTTTGGGCTTACTGATGATAAAGAAAAAAATGATGCAATTTACGATCGTGCCTTTGCCAAACTTAACGCTTCACTAATACCTATTGATGATATAAAAGAAGGCAGTCTATATGTCGAACCATCATCACTAGAAGTGGTATTAACTCCTGATGACAATTCAAAAAAAATAAGTTCAAAAGGAAAAAAATCAAAAAGATAGGAGGATAATATGGCTTGGACAAAAGAACAAGAAACCGCTATCTATAAAGATGGCACTAATATAATAGTTTCCGCAGGAGCAGGCTCTGGTAAGACCGCAGTACTAACAGAGAGAGTATTAGAAAAAGTAAAAAATGGTATCTCTGTAGATAACCTTCTAATACTAACCTTTACAAAGATGGCCGCTAAAGAGATGCACGAGAGAATAGGAGACAAACTAAAGAAAGCTGGTTTAACTAGTGAATTATCCAAACTAGATACCGCCGATATTACAACCTTTGATGCCTATGCTTTATCTTTAGTAAAAAAATATCATTATTATCTAAATGTAAGTAAAGATATAAGTATAATTGATGCCTCAGTAATAACATTATATAAAAGAAAAGTATTAAAAGATATCTTTAATGAATTATATAATCAAGAAGACCCTAAGTTCTTATCCTTAATAAAAGAATATAGTTTAAAAGATGATAAAGAAATATTTGATTTTATTCTAAATATAAATAATAAATTAGATTTAAAGACAAATAAAAGAGAATACTTAGATAATTATATTAATATAAAATATAATAATGATAATATAGATAAAGATATTGAAGAATATATTAAAGTAATATTAAATCTTACTAGTAATATAAGAGATTATATAGAATACATAGATGACTCTGATTACTTAGATAAATTATATCCCATAATTAATCCCCTATTAGAAAGTTCTAGTTATAATGAAATAAAAAATAATATTAATATAAAATTACCAATAGCCAGAGGACTATCCGATATAAGTAAAGAATATAAAGAAAAAATATCTAATAGTATTAAAGAAATAAAAAAATTAATAATATATGATAATTATGATAGCATAAAGATAGGTATATTAAAAACTAAAGAATATACCGAAGAAATTATTAATATCATAAAAGAATTAGATAAAAGAGTACAAGAATATAAATGGAAATATAATTACTTTGAATATTCAGATATATCAAGACTAGCTATAAAATTAGTCAAAGAAAATACTCTAGTAAGAGAAGAAATAAAGAATAATTTAAATGAAATATTAATAGATGAATATCAAGATACAAATGATGTTCAAGAAGAATTTATTTCTTATATATCAAGTAATAATGTCTATATGGTAGGAGATATTAAACAGTCTATTTATAGATTTAGAAATGCTAATCCATATATATTTAAGAATAAATACGATACCTATAGTAGTAATAATGGTGGTATCAAAATTGATCTAAATAAGAATTTTAGAAGTAGAGAAGAAGTAATAAATAATATAAATTTAATGTTTAATCGGATAATGGATGATGACATAGGAGGAGCCTCCTATAAAGAGAGTCATCAAATGGTATATGGTAATCTAATGTATAAAGGAGAAGGCGATAATAAAGAAAATAATAACTTTGAAGTATATAGTTACTTAAATGATACATCATTTAAAAAAGAAGAAGTAGAAGCCTTTATTATAGCGGGTGATATTAAAAAGAAAGTAGAAGAAGGTTACTTAGCTTTTGGTAAAGATACCAATGGTATTAGAAAAATAAAATATAGCGATTTTGCTATATTACTTGACAGTAGTAAATACTTTGAATTATATAAGAAGATACTTGAATATAATGGAGTACCTACCATTATAAATAAGTCCATAAATTTAACAGATGGTGAAGTAATTACTATAATTAAAAATATTATAAGTTTTATAATAAAACTAAAGAGTAATATTATAGATAATGAATTTAAAAAATTATTTATATCTCTTGGTAGAAGTTTCTTATTTAATATAGATGATGATACATTATTTGATTACTTTTTAAATAATAATTATAAAGATAGTGATATTTATAAAATAAGTTATGAAATAACTAAGAAATTAGATACTATTAGTTTAGATGAGATAATAGATATAATTACTTATAGTTATGACTTTAACAATAAGCTATTCTTACTAGGAGATTATTCTTCTAATGTACTTAGAATAGAAAAATTAAAAGAAATAACTAGTAATTTAACTAATTTAGATTATGATATATATAGTTATCAAGAATATCTAGAAGATATCATTAATAATAATTTAAAGATAGAATTTACTCTTAATGATAATAGTGATGACACAGTAAAGATAATGACTATTCATGCTTCTAAAGGATTAGAATTTAATATCTGCTACTACGGAGGATTATATAGTAAATTTAATATAAGAGAAGCCATAAGTAAATTTAGTTATGATGATAAATATGGAATAATAATTCCATATAAAGATAATTTCTTATATAATACAATTTATCATACTTTAAGTTATAGAAACTATGTAAAAGAAAATATTAGTGAAAGAATAAGATTGTTCTATGTAGCATTAACTAGAGCCAAAGAAAAAATGATCTTCTTATTACCAGAAAATAATAAAGAAGAAGCATATATAAATGACCTAGTAGACAATAGCATTAGAGAAAAGTATAATAGCTTTGCTAGCATTATGTATTCTTTAGAATATATAACTAAGAAGTATTATACTAATATAGATATAAAAAATATAAATTTATCTAAAAATTATAATATGGTAAAGAATGGTAATTATAAAGCATTACTTAATAAAGTAGAGGATATTTTAGAAGTAAATAATATAAATATAAATACTTTAAAAGAAGAAGAAAAAACTTTTTCTAAAAAGAATATTCATCTTATCACTAAAGAAGAAGAATCTAAATTAGATTATGGTAAGAAAATACATGAATTATTTGAATTAACTGATTTTAATAATACTAGTAATTTAACTGGCAAAAATAAAGAAATAATTACTAATTTCTTAGATAAAGTAGATATAGGAACTGCTAATGTATATAAAGAATATGAATTTATATATGAAGATAATAATATTACTTATCATGGTATTATAGATTTAATGTTAGAATATGATAATAATATTAAGATAATTGATTATAAGTTAAAGAATATCAATGATAATGCTTATTTAAAACAATTAAATGGATATAAAAATTATATTGAAAATACATTTAATAAAGATACTTCTATATACTTATATTCTATATTAGATAATACTTTAGAAAAAGTATAATATATTTATTTTAGCCATTTCAACCTTAAGTAAACTTAAGTTTTCCATGGTATGATAGAGCCTATATAATAGTCTCTATCATAAACAATTATATGTATATATAAATTAAAATAAATAATCAATATTATATTGACTATTTATTTTACTTCTTAGGGCTGGAGGTTTAAGTAGTGGAATCAGTTGTAGCACTTGCTATGATAATCTTTTCCTTTGTTGTCTATATAGATAATCTATAGGAAAGGTAGTAAGATGTAACTATGGCTAATTATAGTAATGGATATTTAACATATAAAAAGAATACTAATTATCTTTCTTTTTATTTGGAATTATCTAAGTTAGAAAGTATTTCACCATAGATATAATATCTTATAATTATTTATTACTAGACTATAAAAATAGGCTAGTAATGACATGAAAATACCTAGGATTTTCATGAAAGGTAATAAATATATCTTTTCAAAATAATAAAAATATATTATAATTATATTGTGCCAAATTAGTTTAGTGGTAGAACAAGGCCCTCGTAATGCTTAGAGATAAGTTCGATTCTTATATTTGGCACCATTGAGAAATCTGTCCAGACTTTTTGAAGTTTTGGATTTAATATAGAAAATATCAATTCCTAAAAGAAGTTGGTAAATCAGATGTATTTACTAAAATTAGTTTAGTTAATATTCAAGATAAAATGAGAGGATATTGTATTAGTTCATTTAATAGAACATATAATCTTAACTACTCTCTTAAAGATAAAGAAGAAGGTAGAAATATTGATATTAATGTTGCAAGTATGAGAGATTATAATAAATATAGAAAAGAACAAGAAAAACATAAAAAGCAATTAAAAGAATTAAATGATAAAGCCAATCAATTACATACTAAATCAAATGAGATAAATGATATTATAAATAATTTAAAGTCAACAATAATGAATAAAAATAAATATACTATTTCAAACAATGATATAAATAAAATTAAAAAATATATAGAACAAACTAATGATACTACTTCTAATTTAAAAGATTCTAATGATATAAATGTAATACTAGATAAATATGAACAAGATTTAAAAAATCATTCTAATGAAGTTAAAGAATTAAAGAAAAAATCACTACTCGTGAAGATAGAATTAGTGATTTAGAAAATAGATTAGATTTTGCAAATGATACTATTGATATGTTAGAGGTTAAAGTATCATCACTAGAAGAAATGTTAAATTATTTCGAAGAATTAAGGGATAAACTTATTAAGTTCTTACAAGATAAATTTTTCTCTACCAATAAATATGATGATATAATTGATGAATTATATGAAGAAGAGATTTTAGATAATGATGATATAGATACAATTAAAAATGAATATAGCAAAGATGATGAATTAGAACGATAAAAAATAATTATGATTTCATAGATTATATATAGAATAAAAGGAAATAAGAGCAAAATAAAGGAGTATGTCTTGACTTTTATTGAAAAAACACTATAATAATAGTAGACTTTTTGAGAGGAGGAAAATATAATGAAAGATTATTCATTAAATTATGATGATTCTAAAAAATTTATATTATCTTATAAAATAGAAAATGGAAAAATTGTTGCAAAATTAGCAAGTGGAGAATCATACACAGTTCCATATTCAGAGGAAAATGAAAATAAAATAATATCTAGAATGGAAGAACAAGCTAGATATGCACAACCAAAACCACTTAAAATGCAAGATAAAATATTAACAATAAGCCAACCATTGATATTACCAATAGCTATTATGAATTTTGTAAATAATGGTGGATGGTTTTATGTTATGCTTCTTGCTATTATTGCTGCTGGTGCAATTTATTATCCTGCTAAAACAATAATAAATGCAATAAAGAAAAGAGATATAAAAAAATTAAATTATTTTTTAGATCATAAAGAAGAATTAAATGAAAATATTGAAAAAAGTGAAAATATAAAATTGGGTGTTAGTAAAAAAGCCATTAAACAAATTGAGTTACAGAAGAGTAAAAACGAGCAACCATTTAATATTAATAATATTGATAACTATTCGTTAAGTGATTTAAAGGCATTAAGAGAGAATATCAAAAGAATCTCAACATTTGGATTTAATGAAGAAGAAACTATTTTAGAAGATACAATAGAAGAAAAAGGTCCAGTATTAAAAATGACATTAAACAACAAAAGAAAATAGTTTATAAAGTAGCACAAATTATTGCTACTTTTTCTATTATTTGGTAAAATGTTATTAGAAATTGATATAAAACTATGAAATTTCTAATTTGTGAGTAAAAGTTTGAAATAACTTAACCACTTGCACCATAGGGAAATCCGCTCGAACTTTTTATAGTTTCGAGAATAAATAGACAATCAATTCTAAATTAGGATTGATTTTTTTCTTGTTTAGAAAAAAGTCTTTCAAAGAAAGGATTGATTAAAATAGTGAATGTTTTCAAACAAGAAGTTAGAATGGAAGAATCATTAAGAAA
>UMCS01010210.1_pt1 | contig 45865 bp, 41 predicted proteins | sample 1964281 | NCBI WGS metagenome assembly UMCS01 (sample SAMEA4835973, study PRJEB28245) | human gut metagenome | biome: gut microbiome; material: fecal sample | place: Denmark | collected 2008
TTAAAGTGGAATTTAACTTTTCACTTTAGCAAAATCAAAATTAGTTTTTATTAAATCATTATTAATATAATACGCATTATTTCTTTTTATTCTATCACTAAATATATGTAACCTTTTCGCTGCATTCTTTTTTACACCTTCACTTGGGATCAATTTTTTATGCATATAAAGTAATGTTACTACTTGCTGTATTCTGCCATTGCTCATTTTCTTGATTCTTGTAGTTTTTGAAACACTCTTTATATTTGATAATTCTTTTGTTACAGAGTAACTTGTCGATAATGAAGTAGTATTTGCATTTAAATCATTAATTATACAATTACTATGGGCTGCTGCATTCCTAACACTTTTGCACATTTTTAATATAAAATGATTTTTTTCCATCATTTTATTATTATATCTTTTCCCACAAAATCTATAAAATGAAATTAGTGTACCAAAAGAAACTATTTCAACAAAAATCCAAACAGAATATTTCTTTAAATCTGAATGTTTATTTATTAAATCTTCACAATAAATTGAATTTTTATTTCTTAATATTTCATTTTCTAATCTATTATACTGGTTATCGTCCAAAGTATTTAAAAAATCACTCACTATTTTATAGCCATCTTCATTCTGACGTTGTATTAAATTTAACAAATATACTTTTGTCCAATGTTCGATATCTAATGATAGTTCTACTAATAAATATCTTAATTCCATATCAATTATTGCAAGATCCTGCAAATATGAAAAATCTAGATCAATATATATTTCTTTCCCGTCAACTTCTTTTTTTAGAAAATTTTTCCTATATGATGTTAATTTAAAATAATAATTATTTTCCGTTAAATATTTTTTCGCATTCTCTTCTGAAATATATTTAAAAGTTACACCATTTTCTTTTAATTTTTCTATTTGTTCATCTACAGATAATATAGGTTTTATTTTTTCTTGAAGCAATACACTCATTCATAACCCTCTCTTCGATAAGAATTTTTAAAGCAATCATTTTGAATTTTATTTTTGTCGATAACACTATATTATCATACTTTTTTTAGAAATCTAATTTAAACAGGAATTAATTGCATTTTTTAAACTTTTCTTTAAAAATAATCTAGCAGAGAAAATTGATACCTTTATAATAAATAACTAAATTTTGAACACTTTTACTACAAACTTAGAAAAATCTATATTACTTTTTCTCTCAATCATTGTTTCAGTATTTATATATAAGTCAACTTTATTACTGTCTTTAGGCTTTAAAGTTAATCCATTAGGATCATCATCAACAGATTTTAAACTATTAGCTGGTATTTCCAAATAATATAAAGAATTATTATATTGATTAAATAGTGCCATAGACCAATCTTGCGTTAAATGTCTTTTTTGTGGATTTAAGAAGAATTCTTTTTGATTCACCTCTCTACATTTTGATCTATTAAACGCTTTATGTATGTTTATTCCCTGAATACTTAAAAATCTAACAATGTCTGGTTTGCTCATAAAATCAAAGTATTCCCTTGATGTTATATCAGTAGCATCTACTTTATCAAACTTAGAAATTTCTTCTGCATACGTATTCTCATATTCAGAAATAATTCTTTCTGTATTTGTATAAGATATATGGTCATTATCATCAATATTATCATATAGAAAACATTCTTCTATACATTTTATTAATTCTTTTTCCCTATTAGATATTTCATTTTCTGACCATTCAGGATAATTCTTTAGTAAGTCTTTATTTAATTCTAAACTTATGTATTCTTTTATTTTACTTCTTTTTTCAAAATATGGTGCATTAGATATTCGAGAGTTTAATTTGGACTTTAACAATGTCATATTACCAATACTTTTAACCGCTTCATCTCTAATATCTGCTTTTTCTATCATAGTATATTCTGTTCCATCACTATGTTTTATTGATGGATATTCTTTCCAATTCTTTTTCCATTTTTTTGGCATGATATGCTCTAAAGTAAAGTTGTAAGGTAACAAATTAATATCTTTTTTTTGATCTTGTCGCTTATAAAGTTCTATCCAAAATAAATACATATTTGCCACTTTATTAGAAGGTTTCTTTAATAAACTATAATTTTTGTTATTTTTGATATCAGCCAATTCTATATCTATTTTCGAAGGATCTGATATAAGTGACATAACCAATTTATTATAATTTTTTGTTTTAGTGCTATTAGCTGTTAAATGATTAATAACAAGCATTTTTTCAAGTTTATGTAATTGAACATTCATTTCATGGTTATCATTTTTGTAATCATATAATATTTTAATCACATAGGGGTATACTGATGTTGTATCTGTTATATATAAAAATTGCAATAATCTATCAAGAACGTCATCTCTTTTATATTTATAATACTTATTATTTACTCCATATTTAAATCCATTTTTAAACGTTTGAGCATAATCCACCATTCTTAATAAAAATTCTTCCAATTCATTTGATGTAGATACCTTTTTTAAATATGCTTTATATACATTAGACAAATCATTTATTTTATTATCATATGAAGTATAAATACCAGATAACACACCATAGCAATATAAGAAAAATTCTAAATATGTTCTATTAAATCTTCCAGTAACAAGTATACTATTCCAATACTCCTTATTAGATTCACTTTCAAATACATTTTCCCACGTTTTTACATAAAAATTTATTAATTTTTCTTGAGGTTCTATAAAATCTTCATCCTCATACATTTTACCAAGTGTTTTATAAATAACATTTTTTATCGTATCACTAGCAGTTAACATAACTCCTGTCGTGTTTAATGTATCAAAAATTGTTTGTTCATCTGCTTCAGAAGATAATTGAATTAACACTAAATATGAGAATTTTTCGTCAGTTAATTTTTCAAACATATTTAAAAATTTTTGATAATCTTCTAATTTTAAACTTGATATTCTATTAAAAAAATAATTATAGCAACCAATGATCCCTATTTCACTTGATGTACATCTATCTTTCAATGAATAATCAAATGACATAATATTTTCGAAATCGTTTCTATCTAAGCGTGAATGATTTAATCTTAAACTATATTCTTTAGAAAGAATTGATTTTGACGAATAAAAAATAGTTAAAATATTATTATAAGCTGTCTTTTTATCTTTTATGTTCAAACTATCATAAAAGGCTTTAATTAGTATACTTAAAGTTGTTAAACGTTGCTGACCATCAATTACATCTACTTCATTATTTCTATTTTGTAGTTGTTTAACAATTATCGATCCGATAAATGGTGTTCTTTCCTCCAAAAACGTATTAAATAATTCTTCCCAATTATCTTTTGACCATACATATTGTCTTTGAAAAAAAGGAATATGTAATTTTGTATAAGATGCTGTTTTTATAAGATTCGCTGCTGTTGCAGTAAAAAGATTTCCAGACATATTGACCAACTCCTATCAATTAAATATTAACAGAATAAATACAGTAAAAATAGAATAATCGTTAAATAATCAATAACATAGAAAAATAAAATTATAAACAGAACATAGCAATACTTTCTTTATAACACAACAAACAAATATTTCTTATTGCATATTATAGTAAAGAACAAAATAAGAGATAGATAGATAAATTATTATTACTAATTTAAATAAAATATTGATTACGTCAGCCCCTTTTTTTAAGAAATAAAATATGATAAAATATTTTGGGTATTTATCATGTTATACATGTTTTTATAAAAAAAATAAGGAGTTTTATTAATGACATATAGTGTAGTAGATCTATTTTGTGGCGCTGGTGGACTATCAAAAGGTTTCATGAACGCTGGATATGATGTAAAAATTGGGATTGATTGGAATGATGCTGCTTTAGTTACATTTGCAAAAAATCATGGTGATGCCGAAGCAGTAAAATTAGATTTATTTAATTTAGATAATGTCGTCAAAATTAAAGAGAAATTACAACAAAAAAATGTAAATAAATTAGATGTTTTAATAGGCGGTCCGCCTTGTCAAGGATTCTCTTTAGCAGGTAATCGAGTAGAATCTGACGAACGTAATACGTTATATACCGCAATGGTTAAAACGGCTGAATTGTTAAAACCAAAAGTAATTCTTTTAGAAAATGTTCCTGGCATGATAAGATTATACGGTGGTAAGGTTAAAGAAAAAATCTTTGAAGATTTCGAAGCATTAGGATATACAATGAATGTAGATGTACTTTATGCTCCGGATTTCGGAATTCCTCAAATACGAAAAAGGGCATTTTTTATAGGATTATTAAACTCTGAAAAGCCATTTGAATATCCATTACCATATTTAAAAGAATCAGAATATATTACGTGTGAGCAAGCAATTTGTGATTTACCTTCATTAGAAGGAGATTATGATTTTAATTTAACAACAATTAGAGACTATATATGTAATCCTTTAAATGACTACCAAAAAATGATGCGAAAAAACTCAGTTAGAGTATTTAATCATATTCCAACAAATCATACACAAAAAACAATTGATCATATTAAATTAGTACCAGATGGTGGTAAATATACTGATCTTCCACCTGAATTATCTAAAAACTTTAAATACCATGAAAGTTTACACAGATATAATAGTAAGAAGCCTTCTTTGACTATTGATACAGGGCATAGGACTCACTTTCATTACAAATGGAATAGAATTCCAACAGTTAGAGAAAATGCAAGATTGCAAAGTTTTCCAGACGACTTTATCTTTTATGGCAATAAACAAGAACAATATAAACAAGTTGGAAATGCTGTGCCACCATTATTAGGACAAGCATTAGCAAAAGAAATTAAAAAATACTTAGGAAACAAATAAATGAAAAAAATAAGATTTATAGATCTTTTTGCAGGTTGTGGCGGATTGCTTGATGGATTTATGCAATCAGAATTATATGAGCCAGTAGCATCAGTAGAGTGGGAAAAGGCACCTGTAGAAGTGTTAAGAAATAGACTTAAAACTAAATGGAATATCAAAAATTCTGAAGAACATGTTATTCATTTTGACATTCAACGCGAAAATGAACTGTTTAAAGGATTTAATGATGAAGTATTTGGAAAACATCCTGGATTAGATTCTTTAGTGGGAGACAAAAGTATTGATATTGTAATAGGTGGTCCACCTTGTCAAGCATATTCTGTAGCAGGTAGAAACGCCGGAAGAATGAAAGACGATTACAGAAACTATCTATTTGAGCATTATATTACTGTAATTAATCGCTACAGACCTAAATTATTCGTATTTGAAAATGTTCCAGGTATGTTATCTGCTATGCCAGATGGAACATTAATTACCGATTTAATTAAAAGAGATTTAAAAAAAATTGGTTATGAAATCATTGAAGATATTAAAAACAACGCTTTAATCAACACAGCTGATTTTGGCGTTCCCCAAAATAGAAAACGTGTAATTCTTATAGGTGTAAATACAGATATTGTTGATAATTCTCAACAATTGTTAAATACATTTTATAATGTCATTTTAGAAAAGTACAAGTCAGATAAAATTAATGATTTAGAAAGTGCTATCGGTGATTTACCAAAACTTGTACCTTGCAAAGTTTATAAAAAAGGGAATAGAAAAATATCTCATAAAATGATAGGAGAAACCTCCCTAACATGGCATGAAGCTAGATATCAAAATGAAAGAGATATTAAAATGATGCACATGTTGGCAAAAGATATTGAAGATGGTACATATTTATATCAATCAACCGCTAGTTTAATTGCACTTTATAAAGAAGTAACTGGAAAAGTAACTTCTATACATAAGTATCATGTTTTAAGAAAAAATGAACCAAGTACAACAATATTAGCTCATTTACATAAAGATGGCTTTAGATTTATTCATTATGACAGTGAACAAGCTAGAACCATTACTGTAAGAGAAGCTGCAAGAATTCAAACATTTACAGATGATTTTGAATTTCCATGTTCTATGAGTGCTGCTTATAAAATGATTGGAAATGCTGTGCCATCATTATTTGCTAAAAAATTAGCATTTGCAATAAATGAATTATTAAATCAAATAGGAGGTGTATAATATGTCTTTTTGTTCAGATCATGATCATTTATATTTTGATGCTCTAATAAGAACAAAAAAAGCTGAAGCAGTTTTAAGTTTGATTCATGCTACTTATCAATCATGGGAACATAATAAAAATAAAGATAATGTTAAAAATGATATTGCAAGACTGTTTAAGATTTCATATGAATTATTTAAATATGATGTTGGAAGTTACGATGGTAGTGTTAAAAAATTTGAAAGTCAATATACAATTGGTCATGAACTAGGAATTTGGAAAAATTCAAACCTAGAATTATCAGACTTAGCATTAAAAGTCGCAAAAAATGATATTACAATAAAGGATTACTTTGATGTTGTATTTTTAAACTATATTCAACCTATTGATGGTATTGTTATAAATCCACTGTATCTAATTTTATCATTTTTAAACGACAAGAAATATGATACTTTGACAAAAAATCATTTGAAAAATATATTTTCATTTGCATCAAATAATACTGCAAATGAAATAAATGGTTTATTTAATATGTTAATAGGCACAAATTATTTTTCTGTAATTTCTAATTCAAAAAACGAATTAAAAATTAATTGTGATATTCAAGAAATAATAAGTAAATGTAATTTAAAATATCACAAAAAAAATTATACAAATGTTAAAAATGAATTGGATGATTTATCTGTCTTTGTAAATTATTTACAAACATCTTCTGAAGAAAATAAAACAAATAAACAAGAAAAAATCATCTATAACGATACAAAATGGTTATTTTCAGCAAATCCTAGCAAGTATGATCATGTAAATTCATTTAAGACAAACGGAGCAATTGAATGGCATATGTCATGTAAATTAAAAGTTGGAGATTTAGTTTTCTTATATTCAACTAAACCAATACAAAAAATTACTCATTTAGCAATAGTTGACAAAATTGACATTTCTAAAGAAGAAAGAGAAATTGACGATGCTATGTTTTGGAAAGTCAACGAAAATTCTTCATATTCAAAATATGCCAAGCTAACTTTATTGGAAACGGTCGATAACGAAATGTTGTCATTAGAGAAATTAACACAACATGGATTAAATGCTCCTCCTCAAGGTCCTATTAAAATTGATGATAAATTATTTGATTATATAAAACCTTTCTTTAATTTCTTTGACGTAAATTCAGTTAGAAAGGAAGAAGCAAAGTATACTTTTGTAGGTAATGCTTATAATAAAATCTATTATGGTATTCCGGGGTGTGGAAAAAGTTTTAAAATTGATAATGAAATTTTAATCAATACACCAAAAGAAAATATATTTAGAACCACATTCTACTTAGATTACACAAATAGCGATTTTATAGGTCAAATTATGCCAGTAATTAATGAAAATAATGTTATATACGATCATATCGCTGGCCCTTTTACAAAAGCGTTGTCAAGAGCTTTGGAAACTAATGATATGGTTTATCTGATTATTGAAGAAATTAATCGCGGTAATGCTGCTGCAATATTCGGCGATATTTTTCAATTATTAGACAGAAAAAAAGAAGGATTTTCAAACTATCCAATTACAAATGAATTTATTGAAACATACATATTAAAAAATAATCACTACAACATTAAAAATAACGTCCTAATTCCATCAAACTTAACAATTCTTGCCACTATGAATACTAGTGATCAAGGAGTATTCCCACTTGATACTGCATTTAAACGTAGATGGGAATTAGAAAGAGTTATAGATGCTAATGGTTCTTATGATATTGATAATTTAATGGTTCCATATACAAATCATACCTGGAAAGAATTCAGAGAAAAGGTCAATCAAGCTATTCAATCAAAATCTAAAGATGGAACAGTATCTGTGGATAAACAATTGGGAAGATGGTTTGTTAAAGAAAATATGCTTACATCAAGTGATAATATACATAATAAAAACGCTTTAAATAGATTTGTAAACAATGTATTAGATTATTTATATAGTGATGTTTGTAAGTTTGATAAAAATAAATTTTTTAATGAAGATTATTCATTTGATCATATTTGTAGAATAATTGATAATTACAAAGAAGATCAAACTTATGATTTAGAATTAAAGATTTTTGAGGAAAACGAAAATGAGCAATAATGTAAAAATTAAACCTGTAATTAATGCCAATGATTTCATTGGCATTTCTATTATTGATAATCAAATAACGCTTAAAACGCCTTTATGCTTCAGAATTGAAAATGATGATAAATTATTAAAAAAGAATATTATTCTTTTTTTAAAAAGTTTATCAATTGCTACAAAACAATTTGAACATATTAAGCAAAATGATAATTTAATTGGAGAAATATGGCCTATTGATTCATATCTTTGGTTAATAAAGGATTTCGTGGACAATGGTTTTTATTACAAAAGAGAAAAAACATATTCTATTAATGGTGGTAAAATAGAATGGCGAAAAACTTTAAAAAAAACACCTATTTATTCAAATGGAAATATAATTTATAAAGATATAATTACTAGTAGAATGACACCTACAAATGATGAAATATCTGAAATTTATAAATTTTGTTTATCCAAATCAATAGATCGAATTGGTTGGTTATTTAGTTACACTTTTAATATTCAAATTCAACAATACAAATCAATAAAAGAGATGATTATACTAGTTCGTAAAGAATTATCTAACACATTTGATGATATTAAAAGACAACGCTTTGAACATATGTTAGCAACACTATCTAATATTAATTCTACCGGTATATCGTCAAAAAATAGTACATATGGCATTAAAAATTACTATTATGTATTTGAAAAAATGGTTAATAGTTTCTTTAATGGAATTGATGAAAAAGAGTTATCAAAATATAATCCAGTAGGCACTTGGCACCTTATTAACTGTGAAAAACAATCTTCCTCAGAATTAAGACCAGATACCATTGTCCATAAAACAAGAGATGGTAAGCAATATACTTATATTTTAGATGCTAAAATGTATAAATATGGTGGCCTTGAACATCTAGATAAAAAAATTGATGGCTTACCAAATACATCATCAATTCAAAAACAAATTACATATGGTGATGAGGTAAAAAAAATAGAGAAATATGTTCGCAATGCTTTTATATTACCATATAATAAAGAATTAGATCGCTTCAAATATGGCAATGATGCTATTATGTTAGACAAACAAAGAAATCTTGCCTATATAGGTTTTGCCACTAGTAGTTGGAGAAAAAATGATGACGACCATACTTACGTATTTTCTTTTTTAATAGACTTTAACTATTTATTAAATAATTATCAGAAAAAAAATGATAATGAAACATTAATTTTATTTGATGCAATTGAAAAAAAATTAGATAAAAAGTCTGAATTATTTCATAATATCTTTTAATTGATACTTATGTCCTATAATATTTTACAACATAACAAAAAAATCAGAGGTAATATTATGGTTTCAAAACAACGATCTTACAATATGTCTAGAATTAAAAGTAAAGATACTTCTATCGAACTCAAAGTAAGAAAGTATCTTTATCATAAAGGGTATAGATATCAAAAAAATGTTGAAACTTTACCTGGAACACCGGACATATACATATCAAAATATAATGTTGCTATTTTTATTAACGGTTGTTTTTGGCATCATCATTTTAATTGTAAATATGCCTATATTCCTAAAACAAATCAAGAATATTGGATAAATAAATTTAATAAAAATATGCAAAATGATATCAAACACTACAAACAATTAGAACAAATGGATATTAAAGTAATTGTAATATGGGAATGTGAATTAAAAGAGTGTTTTGATTATCGTATGGAAAGTTTATTAGAAGAAATAAAAAATGATGAATAGTAATTTAACTACTAAAAAACCTGCATCTCGTGCAGGTTTTTCAATATTATATATTATTTAAATAGTTTAGAGAAATAGTTTTTAACAACGTGATTTTTAATTTTTGATAATGTTGTGTTGCTTGAATCGAATCTGTCTTTTTTAGCCCAACCTGGTTGAGAATCTGCTTGATTAGTTGTTAAATATGAATAGTAATTTACACACATGTTTTTGTTCCTCCTTAATATTTTATATCCCTTTTGTTACTTATATTATATGTAAGAAAGTATAAAAATTATATGTGTTGAGGTTATGAGAATATTGCATACATTTGTGCATTATGCACAATGGTGAATATAGTTTAAAACTATATCTAAGTAGTTATTATTTGTATTATTCAAACTATGTTTTGATTGATAAAATAAAGACATAGTTTGAAAGGAATGAATGATATGAGTCAATTAAATAGATATGAATTTGTAGGAAGTTTTTTACGTCCTGAAAGATTAAAAGAAGCTAGAAAAAATTATGAATTAAATAATATAACTAAAGAAGAACTTACAAAAGTAGAAGATGAATGTATTGTAGAACTTGTAAATAAACTTAAAGAATTAGGTTATCATACCATCACAGATGGTGAATTTAGACGTTCTACTTGGCATTTAGATTTTATGTGGGGATTTAATGGAGTTGAACATAAAAAGACTGTAGATGGAAATCAAACGTTTGATGGTGAAGCTGCTATGATTGATGATACTTTTATGACAGGAAAGATTTCTTGTAAAGATCATCCTTTTGTTGAACACTTTAAATTTGTGAAAGCATTAGAAGATGAAAATACTGTAGCTAAACAAACAATTCCTTCACCTGGTCAATTCTATGCTTTCTTTACAGGAGCTGATTTATTAGATAAAACATTAGGTTTCTATGGTAGTGAAGAAGCTTTTGCTGGCGATGTTGTTAAAGCATACAATGAATTTGTTCAAGAAATTTATCACGCTGGCTGCCGTCAATTACAATTTGATGATTGTGTATGGGGTGGTATGGTTAATCCTGAACTTGCTGTAAGTTTAACAGGAAGAAAGGGAGAAGAATTAGAAAAATATAAACAACTTTTATTAGATTTAAATAATAAAGTTGTTGCAAGTGCACCTGTAGATTTAACAATTAATACTCATGTATGTAGAGGAAATTATCATTCTACTTACTTTAGTTCAGGAGCTTATGATGGTGTAGCTGATTTACTCTTTGGTGAAGAAAATGTAGATGCGTATTTCTTAGAATATGATGATCATCGTTCTGGTGGTTTTTCTCCATTAAAGAAAGTATCAGGAGATAAGAAAGTTGTTTTAGGTCTTATTACTACAAAGAAACCTGATTTAGAAGATAAAGAACTTGTTAAAAGAAGAATTTATGAAGCAACTAAATATATTCCATTAGAACGTTTATATTTAAGTCCTCAATGTGGTTTTGCTTCATGTGAAATTGGTAATAAATTAACGGAAGAACAACAATGGGCTAAACTTAAACTTGTTAAAGAAATTGCTGAAGAAGTATGGGGTTAACCCATATTTCTTTTTTTCACCTTTTTAATCAGGTGCTTTTATTTTACAACAAAATAGATATAAAAATGGAGAAAACATTGATACAATCAGCACTTTCTCTATTTTTTATTTTGTATTAAATATGTGGATACTATTTGATAATATCTATCCGTAAAGCTAAGTATTAATCCAAATAAAAATATGATTGTGGTGGAACATTTATATGAAAATCCGAAAGTCGCTTTTCATTATCATATTTTTTTACTTTTCCTAGAATATATGCAACAGCCTTCTCTTTTCCTTCAAAATATTCATCATATGCTTCTTTATTTATACCACCATTATGATATGTCTTTTCCCAAATTATTTCTGGCTCATCTTCTAATACACCTACAAGTTGCACTTCACCTATTACTTTCATTACTGGAGAGGTTGCATAAATGACAATAGAATCTATATTTTGTCTTCTAAATCTATTTTTTCTATATTCAAATGTTTTTGTACCATTTAATATTTGCATTGCATATTTCGGTTTTATTGACATTAACACTTTACACATATATATCCCTCTTTCTTTTGTTTCAATATTATATTTTTTAATTCATAAAACAATTCTATTTTAAGTATACTATTTCTTTATAACTTATCATTCATTTCTTGCTTAAATATCCTATTTTAAAACTGAATATTATTTTCTCTAATAATTATAACTTATTCTAATCTATAAATCATTGGCTGATTTGTCCAATATAAATATTTATCCTGTTAATTCGATAAATATAACTTTTCTGAACAAAATATAAAAACAGAGAAAATATCGATATAATCAACACTTTCTCTGTTTTTTGTTTTGTATTAAATATGCGTACACTATTTTACAATATGCATATGAGGGTAAGGTATTTCAATACCTTCCTTTTTAAATTCAGTGACTAAATCTTTACGAATATCTGCCAGCATTTGAAAACCTTGTACATTATCTTCACTAGTGATTGTTGCTCTTAGTTGGATAGAACTATCTTTTAAATCAGAAACAATCACAGGGACTAATGGATCTTTTTTATCTTTTCTTCCATCAATGAATAAAGGATGTTTTACAACAAGATCTTGAATCTCTTTGATTGCTTGATCTATATCACTTTCATAAGAAATATCGATATAAAGATAATTTGCTTTAACATGTTCAATTTGTGAAATATTTTCAATAATTGCTTTATTCATAATATCATTAGGAACAATCATTTGTGTCTTTTCTAATGTTTCAATAACACTATGTCTAAGTGAAATATCAATAACAGTTCCTCTAACATTATGCCCTGTAACAACAATAAAATCACCAATCTTATAAGGCTTATAAGCCATAATCATGGCACCATTAATAAGATTACCTGCAGCTTCTTGACTGGCAAGCCCAATAACTACGGCAACGATTCCTCCAGATGCAAGTAGGGCAGTTGCAAATGATTTTAAAAACTTCACTTCACTACATACAATTGCTAAAAAGATTGTAATGAGAATAATCTTTTTAATTCTTTTTTGTAAAACATAATTATCAGGCCATTTCTTTTTAATAAACTTATTTAATAATTTATTGATTGCAATTAAAACAATCCCTGCAATAACAATTGAAATAATGCCATTAATAACCCCATTTACAAACAAATTATCAATTTGTTCAAATATTTTTTCCATTCAAATTACCTCTTTTTATAATACTTTGAAAGAACATACAACAAAACTGATTGCATTGCTCCTACAATAGAAACCATTAAACATCCATAACAAATCCAATATAAAATACTATTTCCTGTATTAATTGCATTTAATATAAAGAAAACAATAAACGCAATTAATGCTACATTCCTTGTATACTTAAAAAAACGATAAAATCTTTGTGCTAATATTTCATTTGTATTCATCTTATTTACCGATGCAAAAGCGTTTAAATAATTCATCTAATAAATCCTCTTTTGCTTGTTCTCCTAATATTTCTTTTAAACAAGACCAACTATCATAAAGATCTTCTACAATAAGATCTGATGGTATAGACATCTTCATCGCATCAATTGCTATTTGTAAAGAAGAAGCTGCTTTTTCTAATAATTGTGTTTGTCTAGCATTAGTAAGATAATATTCTTCTTGATTACTCATAAGTCCTAAATTAAATTTCTTTTTAATTTCTTTAGTAAGCGCTAAAATATCTTGTTCTTTAGCCGATATTTCAATTCCTTCTAAATCAACTTTCTTACCTAAATCTGCTTTATTAATAATAATAATACGATTTGTATCTTCTGTAAGTTCAAGTAACTTTTGATCTTCTTGATCAAGTTCTTTACTTCCATCAATAACTAATAAAACAAGATCTGCTTTTTTAATCATTTCTTTTGATTTTTCAACCCCAAGACTTTCTACAATATTATCTGTTTCTCTAATTCCTGCTGTATCGATCATATTTAATAAAATACCATCTACTGTTACTGATCCTTCAACGACATCTCTTGTTGTTCCAGCAATATTTGTGACAATCGCTTTTTCTTCTTTTAACATCGCATTTAATAAACTAGATTTACCAACATTGGGTTTACCAATGATGGCTGTTTGAATTCCCTCTTTTAATAATTTAATATTTTTAGAATCTTCAATGATTTTATTCATCTTTTCAATTAAAGAAGTAGACATTGGTAAAAGCTTATCTGCTGTTAATTCTTCTACATCTTCATATTCAGGATAATCAATATTGACTTCTATTTGCGTAATGATTTGAATTAAATCTTCTTTTAAATCTTTAATAAAATGACTAATACTTCCTTGAATTCCTTTTAAAGCAAGAGAAGAAGCATAACTATTTTTAGCCGTAATAATATCACTAATAGCTTCTGCTTGCGATAAATCAATACGTCCATTTAAAAAAGCACGTTTACTGAATTCACCACGTTCTGCCAGTCTTGCTCCATGATGTAAACAAAGATCAACTACTTTATTTGTAATATAAACACCACCATGGCAATTGATTTCAACCATTTCTTCTCCTGTAAAAGTTCTTTTCCCACGATAGATATTTACTAATACTTCATCTATTTTTTCACCATTATCTTTTATATAACCGTATGTAATGGTATGACTCTCTTTATTTATAATCTTTCCTGTAAAAAACTGTTGAACAAATGCAATAACATCTTTTCCTGATAAACGGATAATTGAAATTGCTGCTTCTAGTCTTGATGTTGCTACTGCAACAATAATATCATCATTCATTTTCATACCACCTTTCTTTTTGATACTATCTTATTTTGTTGATTTTATCAATAAATAACTCCCTCATTATAACAAATATTTTTTATTTTTGATATATGATTTTTTTCGATTGATTTCTATATTTTAATCATATATTATTATGTACAAATAGGGGTGAAAAAATGAAAAAGCTGAATAAAAAAGTTCCTATAATCGGAGGTGCTGTTATAGGAGTGATATTGGTTATTTATATCATTTTATGTTTTCTAGCATCAGGTAATGGATTTATCAAGAATATGACAATTAATGGCATAAAGGTCAATAATATGTCTAAGGATGAAATTGTCACTCAGCTTGAAAAACAGTATCAAAAGGATGAAAAAAATCTATTATTGAATTTATCATTGAATGATCAAAAGTATCAAATAAATATGAAAGATAATGTTAAAGTCAATATTGAAAAACAAGTCAATAATATTCAAAAGAAATATAATAATTTCTTTACTAAAGGTTATCATTATTTATTAAAACATAATGAAAATATTTCTATAGATATTAAAGATCAAAAACAACTTAATAAAGATATCAAAAAATCAGGTATTTTAGATTATTCAACTTTAGTACCTACAACTTATAAAGTTGAAAAAACAAAAGTTATCTTTACTAAAGGTAAAAGTGGTGAAGCAGTTAAACAAAAAGATGTTTATAACACAATTCAAACTGCTTTAAATGAATATGATTTTAATAAAACTTTAAAGATTAAACCTTCATCTGTTTCAGAAGATGAAAGTGTTATGAAAACAATTTATAAGACTTTATCTAAGGAAGGTAAAAATGCGACTTTAGATAAAAATAATGATTATAAAATTGTAGCTGAACAATATGGTGCTAAATATGATTTAGATGATTCAATTAGTGCTTTTAATAAAGCTAAAGAAGGAAAAGAATTTGAAGTTAAAGCAAAAGCTATTGTTCCAAGTATTACTAAAGAAGATTTAGAAAAGAATTTATTTAAAGATGTTTTAGGTGAATATACAACAACTGTAAATGGTTCATCTGTAAGAAAAAACAATGTTAGACTTGCTGGTGAAAAATGTAATGTGATCTTACTTCCAGGTGAAGAATTTTCTTACAATCAAACAGTTGGAAAAAGAACAAAAGAAAATGGTTTTGGTGAAGCAGGAGCTTATTTAAATGGCGAAACTGTTCAAGAAGTTGGAGGTGGCGTTTGTCAAACTTCTTCAACATTATATAATGCTGTTGTTTTAGCTAATTTAGAAGTAACTGAAAGAACAAATCATACGTATATTTCAAGTTATGTACCAATAGGAAGAGATGCCACTGTTTCTTGGGGTGGTCCTGATTTTAAATTTAAAAATAATAGAGATTATCCAATTAAAATAGAAGCAAGTTATGCTGGTGGTAAGTTAACATGTAAAATTATTGGAACTGATGTTGATGGAAGTTATGTGAAGTTTACAAGTGAAAGAACAGGGGATGTCGCATATAACACAAAATATGAAAATGATGCAACTATTCCTGAAGGACAACAAGTAACTAAACAAGCTGGATCTAATGGTGGTAAAGCCGTTTCTTATCGTTTAGTTTATGATAAAGATGGTAAATTACTTTCAAAGAAAAAAGAAGCCAATAGTTATTATAAAGGTCATGAAGCAATTATTGCTGTGGGTACAATGAAAGTTGAACAACAACCTGAAGCACAACCTGAAGCAACTCCAGCTACACCGGAAACAACAATTCCAGCTGAACCTACTACTACACAACAGTAAAAATGAGTGACTAAAATCACTCATTTTTTTATAAGAATTGTAAAGTTTTTAAAATATAAAGCCACATAGTAATAGAAAAACCACTTATTAAAGTTGTCAACATGACCACTGTACTTGTAAGAACTCCTTCATGTCCCATGTTTTTAGCCATAACATAACATGATACTGTGGTTGCTGAGCCAAGCATAACAAGAATAGCAATCAGTTGTTCTTGTCTAAATCCAAAGAATATAGCTAATGGTAAAAAGAGAGTACAGAAACCAAATAATTTAATGAAAGTAGCACAAAGGGCTGGTTTTAAATCTCCTAAAGCTTTTTTATAATTAAATGTAGCACCCATTGCCATTAAACCAAGAGGAGTAGCTACATTCCCAATCGAAGTGACTGTTTTATCTAACATTGTAGGCATTGGTAAATGAAGTAATGACCAACAAAGTCCAATCACAATTCCAATTAAAATAGGATTGGTGATAATACCTTTTAAAGTTTTCATCCACATTTCTTTACTTATTCCTTTTCTTTCAGGTGAAAAGAAAGAAAGGACAACGACAGCCATAATGTTATATAAAGGTACACTTCCAATAATCATTAAAGGCGCCATTGTTGCTTTTCCATATACATTTTGAATTAATGCAATTCCTAGTAATGCCGCTGAACTACGATAGCTTGCTTGAATAAATTCTCCCTGATTCTTTTTATTTTTTAATAAAAAAGAAAGTATTGTTACTATTAAAATACTGAAAATGGTAATAAAAAAACAAAATAAGACGAACTTCGTATCCCAAATTTCCTTAAAATCTAATGTCGCTAAGTCTTTAAATAGTAATACTGGTAATGGTATTAAAAAGACAAATTTATTCATTTTTGATGCAAAAACAGCATCAATAATTCCTATTTTTTTAAATAACATCCCTAATATAATCATCGCAAAAACAGGAACCGTCGCATTTAAACTAAAAATTAAATTTTCCATTATTTCCTCCCTAAAGAAAAAACCGCATAAGCGGCTTAATCTACATATGAGATTGTCATATATCTATTTTTTCCTTCACCTTTAGATTCAGTTTTTAAATGATCCATCTTTGCAATCTCTTGATGCATCACTTTTCTTTCATCTGCAGGCATTGGATCTAATTTTAAATCAGCTTTTGTTCTTAAAACTGTTTTACCAAAACGTCTTGCCATACTTGCAACTTTTTTATAACGTTCTTCTTTATAACCATTGATATCAACGCTTACTTCTAAACGTTTTTTAAATGTTGTACTGACAGCATTTTTAATAATTAAGTTAATGGCTCTTAAAATGACACCAGCTTTACCAATTAAAATAGAGTTATTGCTTGTATTAATATTGCAATAAATTCTACCATCTTGAACATAAGAAACAGTTTCTACTTCAAATTGCATATCTGTTAAGATTTTTCTTATAAGATTTTCAATATATTCTTGAACCATTTCTACTGTCCAACAAGCAATTTCAGCTTTTTTACTAAATAAACCTTTAGTTTCTAAAGTAACTTCATAATTTAATTGATCAATTGTTACACCTAAATCAAGGCATGCTTTACTAACAGCATCATCTACTGTTTTTCCAGTATAAGTTTTCATATAAATACCTCTATTTATTTTTTATTTTGTCTTTTTGTTAAATAATTTGTATTTGCTTGATCAACTTCTTTTTGTGCTTTTTCAACATGGTAAATATAAATATACCATGTTCTAACAATTGTAATAATGTTTGTTGTCATCCAATAAAGTGACATTGCTGCAGGCATAATTGCTGCAAAGTAAATGATAAATAATGTCATGAAATTATTCATCATGTTCATTGATTGCATTTGTGATGTTTCTCTATATTTTGGATTTCTTTTTGACATGATTGTATTGATTTTCATCGCAAAATATTGAGTTAAAGCAACAATGGCAAGTAATACAATATAGGCAATCTCGAATTTAAATACGTGATCGATTGGTTTAGCACCTAAGTTAATACCAAACATATTTGTTTGATATAAGATTTCAATACGTTGAACCGCTTGCCACATTGCAAACATAATTGGTAATGTTAAGAATGTTGTAAAGGAAGCCAACATACTGACATCATTTTTCTTATATAAAGCTTGAATTTCTGCAGACATTCTCATTTGAGAAGTTTGATCTTTTCTACCTTTATATTTATTTTGAATTTTTTCCATTTCTGGTTGAATCAATTGCATCTTTTGTTGAGATACTGTCGATTTAATCATAATTGGTAAAATGATAATATTAATTAAAATAGTAATTAATACAACACCTAAAGCGATATTATTTAATAAAACATCTCCTAAATAAATAATACTTTTAGAAATAGGAATAACTAATAAGAAATCAAAAATTCCTGACTTCATAGACCATGGTGTGTTTAAATTAATTGCTCTTTTAGCAATCAGTTTACCACTTGAATCAAGATTTGCTGTACATCCAGTTAAGGCTACAACAAATAAAACTAAACAAATAATTTTAAAATATTTTTTAGTTTTGTTATCTAAGATCATTTGCTGATCTCCTTTCTCTTTACTTTTTTGTACAAATACTCTAATTCTTTTTTATTTTCTATATATGTATTATCTAAGAATCTTTTTCTTACAATTACTATATAGTCAACTTCTTCATCAAAATGAAAACATTCTTGAATCATCATGCGTAACTGTCTTTTGATTTTATTTCTAGTAACAGCATTTCCTAATTTCTTGCTTACAGAAATACCAACGCGTCCGTGGCCCATTTGATTTTCATCTTTATAAATAATAAAACAAGAATTCGCAAAACTCTTTTTTCTAGCAATAATCTTGCTAAAATCTTCATTTCTTTTTACTCTAAATTCTTTTTTCATAAAATTTTAGAAAAAAATCCACCGAAAAAGTGGATTTTACATTAAGCAGTTAATACTTTTCTTCCTCTTTTACGGCGACGTGCGATTACTTTTCTTCCTCCAACAGTTGCCATTCTAGCTCTAAAACCATGAGTTTTTGCTCTTTTTCTTTTATTTGGTTGATATGTTCTTTTCATATTTTACACCTCCAAAATTTTTATCTTTTTATACAAATAACATATGCTCCTATATCTTATAGGAATTATTGTGACAAGTCAATTCTAAATTCTATATTTCTACTCTTAAATTCATGATTTTTAATGATGACAAATAATAATAATAACAATTTCTAATGATTATTTGCACATTTTTTTGTGAACTTTTTTAATTTAGAAAAATTCTCTTTATTGTGAATAAGTTTCCTTACTTTATTATTCACATCTTATGATATATCGAAATAGATAGAAAATTGTATAAAAATAAGTACTTTTATCAAAAAAGTACCATCACTAAGCATAACTCTTATTAAATGCACATTATTTGTGAACATTTTTCAATCAAGTACGTACGACAACATGTGAATTTCTTTAAAGCTCATAAAAAAACTTATTCACATTTTCCTCCAACTCCTTATAAATCCTTGTTTTTCCCCCTAAAATCAAGTGTGCACTTCTAAGTATTTACGTACTTTTGTATCAATATTTATACAATATATTCAAAATAGTCACTAATCTAATGTGAATAAACTCTTTATTTTAGATATTCACATCCTAAAGTGAATATTATTTCATCTTAACCTTTATCTTACATTTCTTCCATTTTTCTAGGAAAAATCGGATTTTTTCTTAAAATTCACATTGTGAATATTCATTTTTTGTTAAATTTTATGTTTTGACAAGTTTTGCACATGCTTATTCACGTGGTGAATCGAGTTATTCATATGGGTGAATTAGTAAAAAATATACTGATATCAGCGTATTTTTTATTGTGAACAGCTATGTGCACATTGTTTTTTATTCTATACAATATGCACTAAGTTCACATTTAATAAAATTCATAGCGAAAAACGAAGTTGTGAATAATGTGAATAAGTACTCTAAATGATTGATATTTCTCACATTTTTTGTGAATAAAATTGTGAAGCTATTGTGCAGACAGTATTTTTCCTTTAAAAGAGTTCACATCTTTTATATAATTGAGTCGAAAGGGAGTTGAAAATTGTGCAAGATTTAAACAAAATCTGGTCATCTTGTGTAGAAACTTTAGAAAAAAATAAAATAGTTGATGATAAGATCATCTTGGACTCACTATTTAAACCTGCAACTCTAGAAGAAATTGAAGATAATCAAGTTATTATCACCACTGAATTAAAATGGAATATTGATGCTATTTTAGAAAAACAAGCAGAAATAGAATCTATTCTTTCTAATTCTTTTTCTAAACCAATAAAAATCAAAGTATTAGAAGTAGAAGAATATAAAAAATCTAAACAAAAAAGGGTTCCTAAAATCGATAGTCATCTTCATCCTGATATGACATTTGCTAATTTTATCGTAGGAAATTCAAACCGTATGGCACAAAATGCTGCTTTACTTGTATCAACTAAACCTGGTATGAACTTTAATCCTTTATTTTTATATAGTCATCCAGGGCTTGGAAAAACACATTTATTAAATGCTATTGGAAATAAAGCAAAAGAAACAAATCCTAATTTATTAGTAAGATATATTACTTCTAAGGATTTTGTAGATGAAATTATTAATTCTATAAAAACAAATACAACAGATGAGATTTATAGTTATTATAGAAATCTTGATATTTTATTAATTGATGATATTCAATTTTTATTTGGAAAAGAAAAAAGTAGTGAGATGTTCTTCCATATATTTAATGAAATCATTAATAACAATCATCAAATTGTTATTACAAGTGATAAAATGCCTGATGAACTTCAAGGAATTGAAGAACGTTTAATTAGTCGTTTTAAATCAGGTCTATCTTTTGGAATAGATCCACCTGAATTTGAAACAGCAAAGGCAATTTTAGAGAAGAAAATAGAAAATCTAGGTAATACAGATTTAGTTATTACAGATGATGTTTTAGACTTCATGGTTATGAATTATTGTAATGATATTCGTTCTTTAGAAGGTCAATTAAAACGACTATTCTTCTGTAGTATCATGGAATCAACTAATTACATAGATATGAATTTTGCATCTGAAGTCTTTAAAGATCAAAAAACTATAAAAAAAGCACAAGAACCACTAACAAAAGAATTCATTTTAAAAACAACCGCTGAATTCTATTATTTAACCATTAGTCAAATTATTTCTAAAAATAGAACGAGAAACTTGGTAACACCTCGTGAAATATGTATGTATTTAATGAGGGAACTTTTAGATATTACTTTTAGTGAAATTGGAACAACTTTTTCCAATCGAGACCATTCTACAGTTATGAAAGCTTGTAAAAGAGTAGAAACAAAAATCAAAAAAGATCCAGATTATAAACTCGCTGTAGATAAGCTTAAACAAAAGTTAGGCACAATGTAGTGACTAATATCAACAATATGTGCACATTGATATTCATATAAAAAGCATTGATAAAATCAACATATTTTATATTTATGCACATTGTTCACATGCTAATAGTAATAATGACTTATTTTTAAATATATAAATAACAGGAGGCAAATATGCATTTTAGAATTAAAAGAATCAAATTATTAAACGCACTTGCTAAAGCAACAAGAGCTGTATCTGTTCGTAGTCCTTTACCTGTTTTAACAGGAATTAAATTTGATTTACAAGCTCATCAACTTATCTTAACAGGAAGTGATAGTGATATCACTATTCAAACAATTATTGATGAAGATGATGATTTAGTAATCCTTAAAGAAGGAGCAGTTGTTTTAAATAGTCGTTATATCTTTGATATTGTAAGAAAGATCAATAGCGATGATATTGAAATTGAAATTATTGATGGTTTACTTACTCGTATTAAAGGAAGTCAAATTGAATACAGCTTAAATGGTACTGATGCTATTGAATATCCACGTATTGATTTAATTAAAACAGGAACTCATTTTATGATGAATGCTCTTGTATTAAAAGATATTATTGGAGAAACAAAGTTTGCTGCTAGTGATAAAGAAACAAGACCTATTTTAACTGGTATCAATTTTAAAGCGCATGATCATGTTTTAGAAGTTGTTGCTACTGATAGTTATCGTTTAGCTAAAAAGATTATTTCTATCGATGAAGATGTGACTTTTAATATTACGATTCCTAAATTAAGTTTAGATGAAATTAGTAAGATTATTGAAAAAGATGAACTTATTGAATTATATGTATCTGAACGTAAAGTATTATTTGTGTTTGATAAAAATATTATTCAAACACGTTTAATTGATGGATCTTATCCTGATACAGCTCGATTGATTCCTTTAGAATTTGATTATGAATTAAATATTAATAGAGCTGATTTATTAAATGCGATTGACCGTGTTTCATTATTATTAAATGAACAAAATAATATTGTGAAATTAGATATGTCTAATGAACAAGTTATTTTATCTTCATATCAACAAGAAATTGGTTCAGTAGAAGAAAATTTAGCTTCTTCTTTCTATAAAGGAGAACCACTTACTATTTCATTTAGTTGTAAATATGCAAGTGATGCTATTAAATCATTTAGTGGTGATAAAATAAAAATATTATTCACTGGAGAAATGAAACCATTCATCGTTAAAGATTTTGATTCTAATGAATTATTACAACTTGTTTTACCAGTTAGAACATATTAAGAAGCGAAAGCTTCTTTTTTTTGTAAATTTTCCTTTTAATTGTTTATTTGGGGAGTAATTTTTATTTTAAGAGCTTTTTTATCAAAAAAGTATTTTTCTATTCATAAATAAAAATAGCGAATATAGCGCAATATTTTGAATTTTTATGATTTTTATGATATACTAACTTAGTACAATTATAGAGAAAAGAAGGTTAAGTATGAAAGAAATACCAATTAAAGATGAATATATTAAATTAGATCAATTTTTAAAATTTGTTAATCTTGTATCTAGTGGGATTGAAGCAAAAATGATTATTAAAGATGGTCAAGTAAAGGTCAATGGTGAAGTGGAACTTAGAAGAGGAAAAAAGCTTCATGATGGTGATCAAGTTGAATTTGAAGGAAATTTTTATTGTATAAATGCGCATCAATAATTTAGAACTGACTGATTTTAGAAATTATAATCATTTTTTTATTGAGTTTGATCAAGGAATTAATATTTTAATTGGTGGGAATGCTCAAGGGAAAACGAATATTATCGAAGCAATCTATTTATTATCTGTCTGTAAATCTTTTAGAACACATATCAATGATCAAATGATTCAATTTGATCATGACTTTGCAAAAGTAAAAGGAAATGTTTTTTCTAATGAAAGAATGCATCAATTAGAACTTATTTTATCTAAGGAATCCAAAAAAGCAAAAGTAGATGGAAAAGATATTTTAAAGATTTCAGATTATGTAGGTTATTTAAATGCGGTTGTCTTTGTACCAGATGATTTATCATTGGTTAAAGGTTCTCCGAGTATTAGAAGAAAGTTTTTAGATTTGGAGTTATCTAAAATCTCACCAATTTATGTTTTTTATCTTACTAAGTATAATCGATTATTAAAGGAAAGAAATCAGTATCTTAAATTATTGAATCAAAGAAGAGGTAAATATGATGAATATCTAGAAACTTTAGATGAGCAATTAGCTGAAGTTCAAATTAAGATTATTGAAAAAAGAAATAATTTTATCGAACGTTTATCTTTAAAAGTAAAAGATATTTATTTAAATATTGCAAATTGTCATGAGATCGTTGAATTGCAGTATGAATGTTTTATTAAAAATGTTAATAAAGAAGATATTTTAAAACTTTATCAAAAAGGATTTGAAAGAGATTCAAGATATTTAAGTACTTATTATGGAATTCATAAGGAAGATATGAAGATCTTTATTGATAATAAGAGTGCACATCAGTTTGCTTCTCAAGGTCAACAAAGAACAATCGTTTTAAGTATGAAAATAGCTTTAATAGAATTAATAAAAGAAGAAATTGGAGAATATCCTATTCTTTTATTAGATGATGTTTTATCAGAATTAGATGATCAAAGAAAAACAAAACTTTTAGATATTTTAAATAATCGTATTCAAACGTTTATTACAACAACATCAATAGATGGAATAGAACATCATGTTATTAAAGAAGCTAAGAAAATTAATATTAATCATAGGGAGGAAAAATGATGGCAGAAGAAAATAAAGTACAACATAGCTATGATGAGTCAGATATCCAAGTATTAGAAGGATTAGAAGCTGTTAGAAAAAGACCGGGTATGTATATTGGTACAACATCATCTAGAGGGTTACATCATTTGGTTTGGGAAATTGTTGATAACTCAATCGATGAAGCTTTAGCAGGGTATGCAAGTCATATTAAAGTAATTTTGAAAGATGACGATGTAGTTGAAGTTATTGATGATGGTCGTGGAATGCCAACTGGAAAACACGCTAAGACAGGTAAATCAACAGTTGAAACAATTTTTACTGTTTTACATGCTGGTGGTAAATTTGGTGGCGGAGGCTACAAAGTTTCCGGTGGATTGCATGGTGTAGGTGCTTCTGTTGTTAATGCCTTATCTTCATGGCTAGAAGTCAATGTTTATCGTGATGGAAAAGAATACTATCAAAGATTTGAAAATGGTGGGACACCAGTTGCACCATTAAAAGAATTAGGACATACTGATAAGCAAGGAACAAAGGTTACTTTTAAAGCAGATGCTGAAATCTTTAAAGAAACAACAACTTATGATTATGAAGTTTTAAGACAAAGAATTAGAGAACTTGCTTTCTTAAATAAGGGATTAAGAATTAGTTTAACTGATTTAAGAGATGGACAAAATCGTGAACATGATTATATGTATGAAGGTGGTATTAAGGAATATGTTGCTTATATCAACAAAAATAAAACACCAATTCATGATGAAATCATTTATGTAGAAGATATGCAAAATGATATTAAGATTGAAGTTTCAATGCAATATAATGATGGTTATCAAGAAAATATTTACTCTTTCTGTAATAATATTAATACACATGAAGGAGGAACACATGAAGAAGGTTTTCGTTTAGCTCTTACAAGGGTTATTAATAACTATGCAAGAAAAGGAAACTTCTTAAAAGAAAAAGATGATGCTTTATCAGGAGAAGATTGTCGTGAAGGTTTAACAGCGATTATTTCTGTTAAACATCCTGATCCTCAATATGAAGGACAAACAAAAACAAAATTAGGAAATGCAGAAGTAAGAAAAATTGCTTCAAATATTATTTCTAAATCATTGGATCAATTTTTATTAGAAAATCCTGATACTGCCAAAATTATTGTTGAAAAAGCAATCGTTGCTTCTCATGCACGTTTAGCTGCGAAAAAAGCACGTGAAATGACAAGAAGAAAAACAGGAATGGAAATTACATCATTGCCTGGGAAATTAGCTGACTGCTCATCAAGAGATGCTAGTGAATGTGAAATCTTCATTGTCGAAGGGGATTCTGCCGGAGGTAGTGCTAAGATGGGTAGAGATCGTCGTATTCAAGCTATCTTACCGCTTCGTGGTAAAATCTTAAATGTTGAAAAAGCGCGATTAGATCGTGTTTTATCAAGTGATACGATTCGTAGTATGATTACTGCTTTTGGTACAGGAATTGGTGAAGATTTTGATATTAATAAATTACGTTATCATAAAATCGTTATTATGACCGACGCCGATGTCGATGGAGGACATATTCGTATTTTAATGTTAACTTTCTTATATCGTTATTTAAAACCTTTAATTGAAGGTGGCTTTGTTTATGCGGCTCAACCTCCACTTTATTTATTAAAACATGGAAAAGAAGAACATTATTTATATAGTGATGAAGAATTAGATGATTTAAGAACAAAGTTAGGTGAAGGTGCAAAATATTCTATCCAAAGATATAAAGGGTTAGGAGAAATGAATGCGGATCAATTATGGGAAACAACAATGGATCCTGAACATCGTATTTTAAATCGTATTGAATTAGATGAAGCAATGGAAGCTGATATGATTTTTGATGTATTAATGGGAGAAAAAGTTGAACCTCGTAGAGAATTTATTCAAGAAAACGCAAAATATGTAACTGATTTAGATATTTAGAAGGAGTAGAAAATGGATAATCAAGAAAAAGGAATTAGAAAAATTCAATTAACATCAGAAATGAAAACTTCTTTCATGAATTATGCCATGTCAGTTATCGTAGCACGTGCATTACCTGATGTAAGAGATGGAATGAAACCAGTTCAAAGACGTATTGTTTATGGTATGAATGAACTTGGTTGTTATAGTGATAAAGCGTATAAGAAATCTGCGCGTATCGTTGGGGAAGTTATGGGGAAATATCACCCTCATGGAGATTCTTCAATTTATGAAGCCTTAGTGAGAATGGCACAAGATTTCTCATATCGTTATATGCTTGTAGATGGTCATGGAAACTTTGGTTCAATTGACGGTGACGGCGCTGCCGCTATGCGTTATACTGAAGCGAGAATGTCTAAAATTTCAATGGAATTAATGAGAGATATCAATAAAGATACGATTGATTTTATTCCAAACTATGATGGTGAAGAAAGAGAACCATCGGTATTACCTTGTCGTATTCCTAACTTATTGGTCAATGGGACAACAGGAATCGCTGTTGGGATGGCTACAAATATGCCACCTCATAATATTGGTGAAGTGATTGATGCCGTTATTGCGGTAAGTAAAAATCCTGATATTACTGTTTTAGAATTAATGGAAAATTATATTCAAGGGCCTGATTTTCCAACTGGTGGATATATTTTAGGAAAGAGCGCTATTAAAAAAGCCTATGAAACAGGTAATGGTCTTATTGTTATGCGTGCTAAAACAGAAATTGAAGAACATAAGGGTAGACAAAGAATTGTTGCTTATGAAATTCCTTATCAAGTAAATAAAGCAAGATTAGTCGAAAAGATTGCGCATTTAGCACGTGATAAAGTTGTTGAAGGTATTAGTGATGTTCGTGATGAATCAAACCGTGAAGGGATTCGAATTGTCATTGAATTAAAGAGAGATGTTCAAGCAGAAGTTATTTTAAATCAATTATATAAATTAACTTCTTTACAAACAACATTTGGTGTCAATAATATTGCTTTAGTTAATAATGAACCTAAAACTTTAACACTTAAAGAATTAATTCAATATTATTTACAACATCAAGAAGAAGTTATTCGTCGTAGAACACAATTTGAATTAAATAAAGCAGAAGCAAGAGCACATATTTTAGAAGGTTTAAAGAAAGCCTTAGATCATATCGATGAAATTATTCAATTAATTCGTACAAGTAGAACAACTGAAATCATTCAACAAAGATTAATGGATGAATTTGGAATGTCTGATAAACAAGCTAAAGCTGTAAGAGAAATGCAATTACAACGTTTAGCTGGTTTGGAAAGAGAAAAGATTGAAGAAGAATTAAATAATTTATTAATTACAATTGCTGATTTAAAAGATATTCTTGCTAATGAAGAACGTATCTTAGAAATCATTAGAAATGAATTATTAGAAATGAAAGAAAAATATGGTGATAAACGTCGTACTGAAATTATTCAAGGTACATTTGATATTGAAGATGAAGATTTAATTCCAGTAGAAGATGTTATTATTTCACTTACTAATAATGGTTATGTAAAACGTATGCCAGTAGATACTTATAAATCCCAAAATAGGGGTGGACGTGGTGTCAAAGGTATGGCAACAACACAAGATGATGTCATTAGTTCACTTATTCATATGTCAACACATGATGATTTATTGATCTTTACAAATAAAGGAAAGGTATACCGTTTGAAAGGATATAATATTCCTGAATTTGGTAGAACTGCTAAGGGATTACCAATTGTTAATATTTTAAATCTTGATAAAGATGAAAGTGTTAAATCATTAATTAATATTAATAAGAAAATGATTGAAGAAGATAAACATTGGTATTTATTCTTTGCAACTGAACAAGGTTTAGTTAAACGTGTTGATATTTCAGAATTTGAAAACATTAGACAAACAGGTAAGATTGCTATTAAGTTAAAAGAAGATGATTCTTTAGTTGGTGTTAAATTAACTAAAGGGGATGATGAAATCTTAATTGCTGCTAGTAATGGTAAACTTGTAAGATTCTCTGAAGGTCATGTTAGACCAATGGGAAGAAGTGCAAGTGGTGTAAGAGGTATTAATGTTGATGGTTCTAAAGTTATTGGTATGACAACAAACCGTGAAGGACAATTAATTATGGTTGTTACGGAAAAAGGTTATGGTAAGATGTCACCAATTGATGAATATCGTGTTTCTAATCGTGGTGGAAAAGGTGTTAAAACAATTAATGTTACTGAACGTAATGGACAAATTGTAGCGATTAGAGCAGTAGAAGGTAATGAAGATTTATTAATTATTACAGATGATGGTATTGTGATTCGTTTACCTATGGAACAAGTTAAAACAGCAGGACGTGCGACTCAAGGTGTAAGACTTATTAAAGTACATGATAGCAAGGTTTCTTCTGTGGAAGTTGTTGCTAAAAATGAAGAAGAAGTTGTAGAAGAAGGTGAAGAAGAGTCAGAGTAATCTGACTCTTTTAGAAATGAATGGAGAAGAATTAAAAAGATTGTTTAATCGTTTAGATCATTCAAAGTTTAGAAGTTCTTTTCATCTTGCTAAAAAGTATAAAGATTATTGTAATGAAAAAGGCTTAGATGTTATAGAACAACACGCCAGAGATTTTATTTCTAAAAGAATAGCACCGGCTGTGATTTTAAATGATGGAAAGCAAACACCGATGAAAAATCATCCTGTGTTTATTGCTCAACATGCCACGGCTTCATGTTGTCGAGGGTGTTTATATAAGTGGTATCATATTAAGCCACATACACAGTTAAATGACAGTCAACAAGAGATGATTGTTCAAGTGATTATGGCTTGGATTAAAAGAGAATTGCAAAGAAAATAGCCTTGATGTATAATCAAGGCAGTTATTAATAATATAAGGGGAAAGAAAATGATTGATATTAATTTAATTAGAGAAAATCCTACTTTAGTCAAAGAAAATATGAAGAAAAAATTTCAAGATGAAAAAGTTGGATTAGTAGATGAAGCTTATAAATTAGATAAAGATTATCGTGAAGTTGTCACAAGAGCAAGTGAAATTAGAAGTTTAAGAAATAAATATTCTAAAGAAATTGGTGCTTTAATGAGAGAAGGCAAAAGAGATGAAGCTGAAGAAATTAAAGCAAAAGTAACTTCTATGGCAGAAGAATTAAAAGATTTAGAAGTTAAAGAAGAAGAATATGGTAAAGAATTAAAAGAAATCATGATGAAAATACCAAATATCATTCATGATTCAGTACCTATTGGAAAAGATGATTCAGAAAACGTAGAAATTCAAAAATACGGAGATCCAGTTGTACCTGAGTATGAAATTCCATATCATGCTGATATCATTGCTCGTTTTAATGGTTTAGATAAAGAAGCTTCAGGTAGAACAAGTGGAAATGGTTTCTATTATTTAATGGGAGATATCGCTCGTTTATCATCAGCAATGCTTTCATACGCTAGAGATTTCATGATTGATAAAGGATTTACTTATTGTATTCCACCATTCATGATTCGTAGTGATGTTGTTACAGGTGTTATGTCATTTGATGAAATGGATGCCATGATGTATAAAATTGAAGGTGAAGATTTATACTTAATTGGAACATCTGAACATAGTATGATTGGTAAATTTAAAGATCAAATCGTTAAAGAAGAAGAATTACCAATTACAATGACTTCTTATTCACCATGTTTTAGAAAAGAAGTAGGTGCTCATGGTATTGAAGAACGTGGTATTTATCGTGTTCATCAATTTGAAAAACAAGAAATGGTTGTTTTATGTAAACCAGAAGAAGCTATGGAATGGTATGACAAAATGTGGTCATATACAGTTGAATTATTTAGAAGTTTAGATATTCCAGTAAGAACATTAGAATGTTGTTCTGGAGATTTAGCTGATTTAAAAGTTAAATCATGTGATGTTGAAGCTTGGTCACCAAGACAACAAAAATATTTTGAAGTTGGTTCTTGTTCAACATTAGGAGATGCACAAGCTAGACGTTTAGGTATTCGTGCTAAAGGTGAAAATGGAAATTATTATGTTTCTACTTTAAATAATACAGTTTTAGCTTCAACAAGAGCAGTTATTGCTTTTATTGAAAATAACTATAATGAAGATGGATCTATTAATATTCCAGAAGCGTTACGTCCTTATATGGGTGGTAAAGATATTATTATTCCTAAAAAATAGTCACTTCGGTGACTCTTTTTTATAGAAAGGTAAGAAAAAGATGGAATTATTTATAAGTGAAGCAGAAATTGAGGATGCTTCAATGATTATTGATTATTTAAATCAGGTTGGGGGAGAAAGTGATAACTTAACTTATGGTTTAAATGAATGTTATTTAAATGAATTTGAAGAAATGGAAGTTATTCAAGATTTTATTGATCAAGAGAATAGTTTACTTTTATGTGGTTTTATTGATGATGAACTTGTTTCTTTATTATCTATTCAAGGTGAACAAAAAGAAAGATTAAAGCATATTGGTCATTTTGCAATCACTGTTAAAAAAGAATATTGGAATATGGGAATTGCTTCAATGATGATGGAAGAAGCTTTAGAAATGATCAAAGAAACATCTTTAAAAATTCTTGATTTAGAAGTGAAAGAGGATAATTTATCAGCTATTAATCTTTATAAAAAGTTTAATTTTCAAGAAATAGGGAGATATCCTCAAATGTTTAATGTCAATCAAAAGTATTATGATGCACTTTTAATGAATTTATATATTGATTAAAAATCTAAAATACGCTATAATCATACTTGCCATTACAATAGGCGGCTTCGAACCATGTCAGGACCGGAAGGTAGCAGCATTAAGAAGTACCGTCTATGTGTGATGGTCTTTATTTTTAGAGGAAAAAAAGATGAATGATGAAGAATATATGGAAATAGCTTATCAAGAAGCTTTAAAAGCATTAAAACATGATGATGTGCCAATTGGATGTATCATTGTAAAAGATGATCAAATTATTGCCCGTGCATATAATCAAAGAGAGTATTTAAATCAAACTTATGGTCATGCAGAAATGTTAGCTATTGAAGAAGCTTGTAAAAAAATAGAAAGATGGCGCTTAGATGAATGTACACTTTATACAACTTTAGAACCTTGTTTAATGTGTTCGGGAGCTATTATTCAAAGTCATATTCAAAGAGTTGTTTATGGTGCAAGTGATACAAGATGGATGTCTTTAGATAAATTGATTCATTTACCAGATCCTAAACTTAATTATATTCCCATGATTCAATCAGATATTTTAAAAGATAAATGTTCAAAGTTAATAAAAGACTATTTTAAAAAGAAACGTCAAAAGATATGATTACTCATATCTTTTTTTCGTGTATAATGTAGGAGATAGGAGTTGAGAATATGTCATATAAAGCCTTGTATCGTACTTATCGTCCGCAAACATTTGAAGATGTCGCTGGACAAAGTCATGTTACAATTACATTAAAAAATGCAATTAAAGAAAATAGAATAGCGCATGCTTATTTATTTGCTGGACCACGTGGAACAGGGAAAACAACGATTGCTAAAATATTAGCTAAAGCTATTAACTGTACAGGAGATCATCCTCCATGTAATGAATGTCCTAACTGTAAAGCAATTACTCAAGGAGATCATCCTGATGTTATTGAAATTGATGCGGCAAGTAATAATGGAGTCAATGAAGTTAGAGATTTGATAGATAAAGTAAAATATGCCCCTATTAATGCTAAATATAAAGTTTATATTATTGATGAAGTTCATATGATGACACCTGAAGCATTCAATGCTCTATTAAAAACATTAGAAGAACCTCCAGCACATATCGTATTTATTCTAGCAACAACAGAACCACATAAAATTTTGCCAACTATTATTTCACGTTGTCAAAGATTTGATTTCAAACGTGTGGATGAACATGATATTATTAGTCGTTTGGAATATGTATTAAAAGAAGAAAATGTAGAATATGATGAAGAATCTCTTGAAATTATTTCTAAGTTGGCTGATGGGGGAATGAGGGATGCTTTAAGTATTTTAGAACAATGTTTAGCGTATGATAGACATTTAACAGTAGAAAATATTAATAAAGTTTATGGTTTATTAGCAAATGATGAAAAAATACGTTTAATTAAATTATTATTGACAAAGGATATGAAGAATGTTTTAAAAACATTAGATCATATGATGTCTTTAAGTATTGATTTAAAGAGATTAACACAAGATTTAATAGATGTTTTAAAAGATGTTATTATTTTTAAAAACACGCAAGATTTATCTTTATTATTTGTTTTGCATAAAAACGATATCCAACAAATTGTTCCTTATATATTAGTAGAAGAAGCATTTCAAATGATTGATATTTTTATGGATGCAAGTAGTCATTATGGACAGGCTGTAGATTCATCAACATATTTTGAATTAGCTTTATTAAAGATATGTAATCAAATTGAAAATGAACATAAAGAAGTTGTTGTAGAAGAACCAAAAGTTATTGAAAATGTTTCACATGAAACATTGGTTGAAGTTCAACAAGTAGAAGTGGTTGAAAAACCAGTAGAAAAGATGCAAGAACCAGTAATTGAACCTCAAGAAGATTTACAAGAAAAGGTAGAAGAAAAGAAAGAACCGAAAGTTGAACAAGTAGAAACTCCTGTGGAAGAAGCTAAAGAAGAGGTAAAAGAAGTAAAAACAACAACTCAAATAGAAGTAGACTTTAATGACATTTTAAATATTTTAGTACAGGCGAAAAGAACAGTTTTAAATGATATTCAAGATAAATGGCCAGTTATTAGAAGATATTGTTATAATCTTAATACTGCTAAATATGCAAATATGCTATGTGATGCTAAACCTGTAGCTGCTGGCGAAAAAGGTTTTATTTTGACATTGAAATATCAACCAGAAGTGAATAGTATTAACTATACAGAAAATTATTATCCATTAAAAAATTTCTTAAAGGAAGTTTTAGGATCAGAATATGATTTTATTGCAGTAATGGAAGCAGATTGGCCAAATATGAGACAAAAATTTATTCAACTTAATAAAGAAAAAAAATTACCACAACCACAACCAATTGTTTTACATCATATTGATGAATATCATGAACCGGTTGTAGAACTTACAGAAGCTCAACAATATGCGATTGATATGTTTGGTGATGAGATTGTTGAATTTGAAGAATAGGAGTGTATTATGAATTATCCAAAGTCATTTACAGATTTAGTTGAATGTTTTAAAAGACTACCAGGAATAGGTGGTAAATCTGCAGAAAGATTAGCTTATCATGTTTTATCAATGGATAAAGAATATGTCCAAGAGTTTGCAAATGTGTTAGCTCATTTTCAAGATAATATCCATTACTGTAAAAAATGTGGACATATTTGTGAAGGTGAACTTTGTGAAATTTGTAAAGATGAAACAAGGGATCAATCAGTTATTTGTGTTGTAGAAAGTCCTAAAGATGTTTTTGCTATGGAAAAGGTAAGAGAATATCATGGATTATATCATGTTTTACATGGGACGATTTCTATGATTGATGGTAAAACGATAGATGATTTAAATATTAATTCTTTATTTGAAAGACTTGATGGAGTTAAAGAAGTGATTATTGCAACGAATCCTACAAGAGAAGGTGAAACAACAGCGTTGTTTCTAGCTAAGTTGTTAGCGAAAAAAGGAATAGAAACAAGTAGAATTGCTAATGGATTACCAATAGGAAGTAATATTGATTATGCAGATGAATTAACATTATTAAAATCTTTAGAAGGAAGAAAGAAAATATAAGACCTTGCAAGAGGTCTTTTCTTGTTTAAATAGAAAAATCAGTTATAATAATGAAGAAAGAGGAGAGAAGTATTATGACAGGAAAGTTTATTACATTAGAAGGACCAGAAGGTAGTGGAAAAACAACAGTTTCTAAAGAACTTGTAAAAATATTAAATGAATCAGGATACAAAGTCTTACTTACAAGAGAACCAGGTGGGGTTGATATTGCTGAACAAATAAGAAATGTTATTTTAGATAAGAAAAATACAAAAATGGATGCACGTACAGAAGCTTTATTATATGCAGCAGCAAGAAGACAACATCTTGTAGAAAAAGTATTACCAGCTTTAAAAGAAGGGTATATTGTATTATGTGATCGTTTTGTAGATAGTTCACTTGCTTATCAAGGTGTTGCTAGAAATCTAGGAATTGATGAAGTTTATAATATGAATTTATTTGCGATAAACGATGTTATGCCAGATAAAACTTTATTTTTTGATATTGATTATAAAAAAGGATTAGAAAGAATTAAAGTTAATCAAAGAGAAACCAACCGATTAGATTTAGAAAAAAGTGATTTTCATAAAAATGTTTATGAAGGTTATTTAACAATTTGTAAACAATATAGTGATCGTATTGTAAAAATCAATGCAGATCAAAAGGTTGAAGATGTTGTACAAGATGCCTTAAAGGAAATTAAGAAAATATTATGATCAAAGATTATTTAAAAGAAAATCAACCTTTATTCTATAGAATTATTGAAAATGAATTTAACTTAAAAAAAATACCACATGCATTCTTACTTGTTGGAAATAATACTGATCAACCATTACAGTTTCTAACAATGTCACTTATATGTAATGAAACCTTAGCTTGTGAACAATGTATAGATTGTCAAAAAGTATTAAACCATCAATATGCAGATATTATAGAAATTGATGGAGAAGAGGAAAGTATTAAAAAGAAACACATTGAAAATATACAAGAAACTTTCAAAAAGTCTTCTCTTGAAGGTAAGGCAAAAGTTTATATTTTAAAGAATGTTGAAAAAACAACCAAAGAAGCTATGAATGCTTTACTTAAAATATTAGAAGAACCAACAGAAGGTATTTATGCAATTTTTACAACTAAAAATATCAATCGTATTTTACCAACGATTATATCTAGATGTCAGGTTATAGAATTAAAACCAGATAATAAAGAAGTACTTAAAGAAAAATTGATTGCTAAAGGATATGAAGAAGAAAAAGCAAGTGTCTTATCTTATATTATTAAAGACGAAGATGATTTAGAAAATTTAAATCAGGATAATTTTGATGATATTATGTTACAAGCAATTAATTTTATTGAGGATTTATTTTTATATAGAGAAAATCTTATCATAAACACACAAATTCATCTGCTTAAAGATCATAAAGAAAAGGAAAATATTAAATTATTTATTAATTTAATTATTCTTGCACTTAAGGATATGTTTCACGTGAAACAAAATGAAAAAGCTGTTTTTTGTAATCACGTAGAATTTTTTAATTCACTAACATATGATAACAATGATATAATAAAGAAAATTGAATTATTATTAGAAACATCATACTTATTAGATACAAATGCTAATATTCCATTACTTATGGATAGTATGATGTATAGAATATAGAAAGGAATTTATATGGAAGAAATTAAACTTGCAAGTGTAAAATTTAAAAGTGCTGGTAAGATCTATTATTTTTCCACAAATTTAAAATTAAAAAAAGATGACCGAGTAGTTGTAGAAACTGCTAGAGGATTAGAACTTGGAGAAATATCACAGGAATTAAAAGATATATCAGAATTTAATTTAGATACAGAATTAAAAAAGATAGTTAGAAAAGCTACAAAAAAAGATATAGAAAATTATCAAAAAAATGTTAGGGATGCAAAACAAGCATTAGTAACATGTAAAGAAATTGTTTCAAGATATGATGTTAATATGCAACTTACTAATTGTGAATATACATTAGATAAAGCAAAAGTTATTTTTATGTACACTTCCGATGATCGTGTTGATTTTAGGGAACTATTAAAGGAATTAGCTGTTGTTTTCAAATGCAGAATAGAGTTAAGACAAATTGGTCCAAGAGATAAAGCAAAAGTAATTGGTGGAATTGGAACATGTGGTTTACCATTATGTTGTTCAACTCTTTTAGGAGAATTTAATGGAGTTTCTATTAATATGGCTAAAAATCAAATGTTAGCAATTAATATAGAAAAAATATCAGGTGCATGTGGAAGATTAATGTGTTGTTTAAAATATGAAGATGAAATTTATTCTTTAGAAAAAGAACGTTTTCCTAAAATAGGATCACATGTAAAATATCAAGATAAAGATGTAAAAGTAACAGGATTAAATGTTATTAATGATCTTGTTAAAATTGAAACAAATAATGGAATTGTATTCGTTGGTTTAGACGAAATTAAATTTGATAAAAATAATCATGCAGGAAAGAAAAATGGAAAACCAAGAAGTCATTAATTATTTATTAGCACATAATGATTTGAAAATTATCCAAAGAAAAGATATGTTTAACTTTTCTTTGGATACTGTTTTATTATCACAGTTTTGTACAATCAATAAAGATGTAAAAAATATTGTTGATTTTGGTACAAATAATGCTGCTATTCCATTATTGCTTTCAAAAAGAACACTTAAAAAAATTATAGGTATAGAAATTCAAGATGAAGCGGTTGATCTTGCTAGAAGAAATGTTGAGATGAATGATTTAAATGACCAAATAGAAATCGTTCATGGAGATATTAAAGATGTTGTCAAAGAGTTACCAAAAGCACAGCTGATTGTTTGCAATCCACCATTTTTTGAAGTAGGGGAAAATAGTAATTTAAATGATAATGAATATTTAACAATAGCACGTCATGAAATAAAAATTGATTTAGAAGGTATTATTTCAGCGGCAGCTTATTTATTAGACAACAAAGGAAGATTTGCAATTGTTCATCGACCTGATCGTATGATTGATATTTTAAATATTATGCAAAAATATGATATTGAACCTAAAAGAATACGTTTTGTATATCCTAAAATGAATAGAGATTCACATGTCTTATTAGTAGAAGGAATGTATAAAGGAAAAAAAGGATTAAAAATCGAACCACCGTTATATGCACATAATGATGATGGAAGTTACAGTAATGAAGTAAGAAGAATGTTTGGAGAGAAGATAGATGAATAGACAAAAGAGTTTTGAAAATGAAAGACCAACATTATATTTAGTAGCAACACCTATTGGTAATTTAGATGAAATGACATATCGATCTATTAATACTTTAAAAAATGTAAAATATATTGCTGCAGAAGATACAAGAAATACTGTTAAGCTTTTAAATCATTTTGAAATTTCAACAAAACTTATTTCTCATCATGAACATAACATAAAACAATCAATTCCTAAACTTATACAATTATTAGAAGAAGGAAATGATATTGCTTTAGTAAGTGATGCCGGTTATCCTGCTATTTCTGATCCTGGATATGAATTAGTTAAAGAAGCAATAGAACATGAGATAAATGTTGTTCCTATTTCAGGATGTAATGCTTGTTTAGATGCTTTAGTTGTTTCAGGAATTGCACCACAACCATTTATGTTTTATGGTTTTTTAGATCATTTAGATAAGAAAAAGAAAAAAGAATTAATTGATTTAAAAAAATATAAAGAAACAATTGTTTTTTATGAATCACCACATAGAATTAAAAAAACATTAAATTTAATGTTAGATATTCTAGGAGATAGAAATATTGCTTTATGTAGAGAAATTACTAAAAAACATGAAGAAATCATTAGAGGTCATATTTCTGAAATTATTTCTATTGTAGAAGAATTAAAAGGAGAAATGGTTATTGTTGTTGAAGGTAGTCAAGAAGTAGAAGAAGAAATAACTTTTGAAACAACAATCAAGGAAGACGTAGATATGTATATTGAAAAAGGAATGTCTACTAAAGATGCAATTAAAGAAGTTGCTAAACAAAGAAATCTTAATAAAAATAGTGTTTATCAAGAATACCATTCCAAATAATGGTATTTTTTTGTTTCACGTGAAACAAAAGATAAAATTATATATTTGTGGTATACTATAAGCAGGAGGAACAAGGAAATATGTATAGTAAACAAAGCTACAATTATGGTAGACATGGAAGCAAAAGAAGATTAAAATCCATACCTGTAATTATTACATTATTTGTTGTGATATTAATATTGGGAGGTATTTATTTTTTACTATTTAATGAGAAAAATAAATATGAAGATTATAATACTTATAATGAAAAAAATAAACAATATGGAACAGTACAACACTATGAAAAAGAAAATGATAATTTTTACATTTCATTATACTATCCTAAATTAAAAGAAAAGAATTTAAATAAAATTATTAAAGAATCATATAGCACATATTTAAAATCGGAAAAAAAGAGAAAGGATCAAAAAGATATATTATATCTAGATTACTCTTGTAAAAAGATTTATAAACAATATGTTGTTGTTGAATTAGATTATAAGCGTATTAATGAAGATGAGACAAAAACAAAAGCAACAAAATCTATAATGACATATGATTGTAAAACAAATCAATTGTTAACATTAAAAGATTGTTTACATGGTAAATATGGTGATTTATTAAATACTTTAGGAGTGAGTGAGTATGATAAAGAATCAACTTCTATTAAAGTAGATCAAGATAGTTTTACATATTTTACAGATCAAAAACTAAAAAATAAAATTACTATTAATTATAAAGAAAATAAAGATTACATAAAATTAGCAAATAAAAATATTCCATCTAATGCACCATTAGATGTCAAAACACCTAAGTTAATGAAAGTAGATCCAAAGAAAAAAATGGTTGCTATTACATTGGATGATGGACCACATAAAACATTAACAGAAAGAGCAATGAATGCATTTGAAAAATATAACGGTCGAGGAACATTCTTCGAATTAGGTCAAAACATGAATCTTTATCCAGATATTGTTAAATCAGTTTATGAAAGAGGACATGAGATAGCAAGTCATACATATCAACATGCACAACTTACAAAATTAGATGCTACTGCCTTAGATGAAGAAATTAAGAAAACACAAGAAGCATGTTTTAAAGCCTGTGGAACAGAACCAACATTAATAAGACCACCTTATGGAGCAAAAAATGATACAGTTAAATCTGCATTCTATTCTTATGGTTTAAGTATGATTCTATGGGATGGAGATACAGAAGATTGGCGTTATAGTAAAGTAACAAATGGTGCTCAAATTGTATGTGATAATATTATTAGAGATGCTAAGTCTAAAACTGGTGATGGTAATATTGTCTTGATTCATGATATTCATGAAAATTCTGTTGCTGGATTAGAAATGGCTTTAGATCAATTAAGTAAAGAAGGTTATCAATTCGTTACTGTATCAGATTTATTAAAATATAAAGGACATTCTGAATATAAATAGTATAGTTTAGGCTATACTATTTTTGTTTCACGTGAAACATATTTTCTTTCAATGAAACTCATTGACATTGATTTAAGGGTTTGATAAAGTTAATAAGGATACAATAAATACGAAGAATGGAAGATGTTAAAGCAAGACATTTAGAGAGCTGATGGCTGGTGAAAATCAGTATGTTAAACTTTAAGAGATGGCCCAGGAGTAGTTATTTCAAATAGTTAGAAATAATCGTTAACTGCGTTAAAGTTTTGAGTGACACAGCAATGTGTAAAAAAGGTGGTACCGCGATTATTCGTCCTTTTATAAGGGCGTTTTTTATTTTTATAAAGGAGATTAGAAGATGAAAGACGAAAAAGATTATTATCTTACAACAGCAATTACTTATACTTCAGGTAAACCTCATATTGGAAATACTTATGAAATTATTTTAGCTGATGCAATTGCTCGTTTTAAAAGACAAGAAGGGTACAATGTTCGATTCCAAACAGGAACAGATGAACATGGACAAAAAATTGAAATTAAAGCTAAAGAAGCAGGAATTGAACCTAAGCAATATGTAGATCAAGTTGCAGGTGTAGTTAAAAATATTTGGGATATGATGGATACATCATATGATCGATTCATGAGAACAACTGATGAATATCATGAAAAACAAGTACAAAAAATCTTTAAAAAATTATATGACAAAGGTGATATTTATTTAGGTCATTATGAAGGTAAATATTGTACAGCATGTGAATCATTCTTTACTGAATCACAATTAGTTGATGGTAAATGTCCTGATTGTGGGGGAGATGTACATGATGCTAAAGAAGAAGCATACTTCTTTAAATTATCTAAATATCAAGATCGTTTAATTAAACATATCGAAGATCATCCAGAATTTATTCAACCAGTTTCAAGAAAAAATGAAATGATGAATAACTTCTTAAAACCTGGATTACAAGATTTATGTGTTTCTAGAACATCATTTAAATGGTCTATTCCAGTTGATTTTGATCCTAAACATGTTGTTTATGTATGGATTGATGCCTTAACAAACTATATTACAGGACTTGGATATGATGCAGATGGAAATCATGGTGAATTATATAAAAAATACTGGCCTGCTGATTTACATTTAATTGGTAAAGATATCGTTCGATTCCACACAATTTATTGGCCAATTATGTTAATGGCATTAGATATTCCATTACCTAAACAAGTATTTGGACATCCATGGTTATTACAAGGTGAAAGTAAAATGTCTAAATCAAAAGGAAATGTTATCTATGCAGATGATTTAGTAGATATCTTTGGTGTTGATGCAGTAAGATATTTCGTATTACATGAAATTCCATATGATAATGATGGAAGTATTACATGGGATTTATTAGTAGAAAGAATTAATAGTGATCTTGCTAACGTTTTAGGAAACTTAGTTAATAGAACAATTGCTATGTCTAATAAATACTTTGGTGGTATTGTAGAAAACAAAAACGTATGTGAAGACGTAGATCAAGAATTAAAAGATTTAGCGTTAGCTATGCCAGCTAAATCTATTGCTAAAATGGATGAATTCAAAGCATCAAATGCATTAGATGAAATCTTCAACTTATTAAGAAGAACAAATAAATATATTGATGAAACAATGCCATGGGCATTAGCTAAAGATGAAACTAAAAAAGATCGTTTAGCTACAGTATTATATAACTTAATTGAATCAATTCGTTTCTCAGCAGTTATGCTATATCCATATATGCCTTCAACAGCTACAAAAATCTTAGATCAAATTAATACAGATCAACGTGATTTTGAAAGCTTAAAAGAATTTGGAAACTATGCATCAGGAACAAAAGTAGTTGAAAAACCAGAAATGTTATTTGCTAGATTAGATCCAAAAGAAGTTGCTAAAAAAGTAGAAGTTATTGAAGCAAAACAAAAAGCTTCTATCAAAGCTGTAAAAGAAAAGAAAGAAAAAGAAGCTAAAGAAACAAAAGAAGAAATTACAATTGATGACTTTTCTAAAATTCAATTAAAAGTAGGAAAAGTTATTAAATGTGAAAAACATCCAAATGCTGATAAATTATTAGTAAGCCAAATTGATGTTGGTGAAGAAACACCAAGACAAATCGTAAGTGGTATTGCTGATGTTTATTCACCAGAAGAATTCGTTGGTAACAAAGTTATTGTTGTCACAAACTTAAAACCAGCTAAATTAAGAGGTGTAGAATCTCAAGGTATGGTTCTTGCCGGTGGAGATAAAAAAGTATTAGGTGTTGTAGATGCAGGAGAATTACCAGTAGGTACAACAATCAGATAATCTAAAATCGCATGATTTCATGCGATTTTTTTCTATTCTGTCTATATTTTTTTTATCAATTATAATATAATGTCCAAGTACAAAGTAAAATTGAATAATATTTATAGGTTTTAAATATTATATATTTAAATTAAAAAGGAATCAGGTGTAAAACCTGGACGGTCCCGCCGCCGTAATGTGGAGAATAAGCATCAAAGTCACTGGGAAACTGGGAAGACGCTTAAACAAAGAAACAGAGTCGGAATACTTGCCTATATCTAAGGATACACTTTACGGAGTATAAAGTAGTTCTTCTAGATGAACTAGGATAACTATACTTAGTTTTTATTTAGGAGTTATTTAATTTGAAAGGGGAAAGAATATGAAAATGAAAAAAATTGTATGCAGTCTTATGATTTCAGTATTATGTTTTATGACTGCTATTTCTGGTGTATCAGCAGCAAATACATATCCAACTGCTAACATTGATACAGCAGTTCAAAGAGCGATTAGTTTCTATAAAGGTAGAACATTAGAATCACCTGATGAAGTTTTTGCAGCAGAATCATTAGGAATTGAAGCTGAAGATCAATGTGACATTACAGAATTATTAAATGCGTTTAAAGAAAAAGATTACAATGAGGCTACATTAGGTGATTTATCTAAAACAATTATCACATTAGCTTTAACAAAAAATGATCCAAGAAGTTTCAATAATTATAATTTGGTAGAAATTCTTGAAAATAAAGTTAAAGCAGATGGATCAATTGAAGGTAGTAATGGAACAAATTTTGATATTTGGGTATTATTTGCATTAGAAACTGTATCATCATCTAAAGTAGATATTGTTGCAGATAAATTATCTACTCAAAATAATATTGAAGGTAGTGAAGGAGCATTCTGGTATTTTGGACCTTATACTAGTGAAGATGTAACTGGATGGGGAATAGAAGCATTAACAATTGCTAATAAAGAAAAATATCAATCAAGCATTACATCTGCAATTAATTTTTTAGAAAGTAAGAAACAAGCTGATGGTTCATATGGTAATTGGGGTGCAAGTGCAGATACACAAGCTGCTGTCATTGAAGGATTATTAACTTATGATCGTGATGGTGTTTTAAATGGAAAATATGACACACAAGATTCAAATATCTTTAAAGTTCTTGTTGATTTCCAAAAAGAAAATGGTAGTGTTGAGATAGCAGATTGGCAAACAGGAATTGTCGGATATAACGCTATGGCAACATATCATTTAACAACATGTTTAGGAACTTATAAAAACGGTTCATTATTCTTAAAAGCTCAAAAAGATTATGATGCAATCATCAATCCAGTAAAAGAAGAACCAAAAACTGAACCAACTACTTCAGTTGAATCTAAAAAAGATACAACTCCAACACAAACTGATAAAAAAACAACTTCAGTAAAAACTGGAGATGAAACTAATGTTGTTATCTTTGCTTCATTATCAATGGTATCTGGTGGATTATTCTTAGTATTAAGAAAAGAATATGAAAGAGTTCATTAATAAAATAAAAAATATGGATAAAACAAAAAGAATTGTAATATTATTTATTACAATTTCTTTTGTTTTTATTGGTGGTTTTTCTATTTATAATGGTGTTACTGGAAATTATAAGACCAATCAAATATCACAAGTAGATACTACAAAAAATAAGAAAGAAAAAAATACTAAGGAAACTAAAAAAGAAGAGAAACAAGAGACTACTGATCAAACACAAGAAACAGAGCCTACACAAAGTGACAGTCAATCATCAACACAATCAACAGATGAAACAAAAACAAATGATGAAAGTAAATCAAATAGTAAATTATCATCTACAACTCAAAGCAATGGCAAAAGTAGTGTAGGTTATTCTCAAAATTCTACGAATCAATCTCAATCAAATAGTGGACAAACAAGTAATAATCAATCAAATAATAGTTCATCGAGTCAACAACCAACTAATGGAAAAATAACTGTAAATATGCAGGTAATTGGAGTAGATAGTACATTAATGAGTGGCACATTAAGTTTAGAAAAAAATACAAGTGTTTATAGCGCTTTAAAAACTCTTGCCGCTCAAAAAGGAGTAAGTATTTCTACATCGGGGTTTGGAGCTTCAACTTACGTTAGAGGAATAGGTGGCTTGAAAGAATTTGATTATGGTGGTAATTCTGGATGGCTATATATGGTAAATAGTATTAAACCAAGTTATGGAGCATATAGCTATAAGTTAAATGATGGCGATACTGTAAAGTGGTATTACACAACAGACTATACAAAGGAATAATATATGCATTCAAATAAAGTAAAAGAAATAAGTTTAATAGGAATATTAGCGGCAGTTAATATTGCTTCACGTATATATTTACAATTCTTACCCAATATTAAACCTGTAACATCTATTATTATTATTTCAGTCATGTTATTTGGATTAGGTTTTGGAGTTAAATTAAGTATTGTTACAACTGTTGTTTCTAATTTGTTTTTAGGTATGGGAACATGGACTTTTTTTCAAATTCTTGCATGGGTCGTTATTTGTTTGATTACACAGGTTTTATTAGATTTTTTAAAGAAAATACATAAAGAACCTAAGTTATTTCCAATGGCCATTTTTTCCTTTTTGATGGGATATGTCTTTGGTATAGTTGTTTCTCTAGAACAATTAATGTTAGGTGGTCCTTCTTTATATATTGTTTATTATATGGCAGGATTGTTATTTGATACTTTTCATGCAGTAGGAAATTTTTGCTTTTATTTAATATGTGCACCTATTTTAATGAAAGTATTAAAAAAGGAATCAGAAAGAATAAGATTAAAACAAGACTAAGTTCTTGTTTTTCTTTTTGATTGAATTATAATAAAGTAAGAATTTATCATGAAAGGAAGAGTTTTATGATTGTAAATGAAGAAGCAGTTAAAAAGATATTAGAAGAAGTAAAACCAGCAAAATTAGTTGCAGCTACAAAATATGTAGATGTTAAAGAAATTGAAAAATTAGAAAAATTAGGAGTTACATGTTTTGGAGAAAATAGAGTACAAGCTTTTCTAGAAAAGTATGAAAATTATCATGGAAATGGTGAGTTTCAATTTATTGGAACACTTCAACCAAATAAAGTAAAATATATTATTGATAAAGTGACTTTAATTCATGCTGTTGATCGTTATTCTTTATTAAAAGAAATAGAAAAACAAGCAGCTAAAAGAGATTTAGAAATGCCTGTTTTAATTCAAGTGAATATTGCTAAAGAAGAAAGTAAACATGGTTTTGAAGTAGAAGAAATTGATGAAGTATTTAATAGTTTAAAAGATTATCCTCATGTCAAAGTAAGAGGACTTATGATGATGGCACCACATATTGAAAGTAGTGAAACTGAAAAGTATTTTAAAATGACACAAGAGCTTTTACAAAGACTTCAAAAAGATTATCCAATGTATCAATTGGATCAGTTATCAATGGGAATGTCTAATGATTATCATGAAGCTTTAAATCATGGTTCTACAATGATTCGTATAGGAAGTGCATTATTTAAATAGATATGAAAATATCTATTTTTTTTGTTTTAGTAATTAATTTCAAATAATTTGACATAGTGTGACAAAAGCGTATAATGTTAGCAGCCGAACAAAAAAGGAGACATTTATGGAACATCGAATAGGAATGGAAATACGTGTTTTGTCTAAATATATGGGACGTTATTTAGATGATATTCATGGTATTGATTGTATGTTATCAGGACCGCAGGGGTTAATTCTTATTTATTTATGTGAAAATGATGAAGAAATTTATCAAAAAGACATAGAAAAATATTTTAATATTAGAAGATCAACTGCAACAGGTCTTTTAAATTCTTTAGAAAAG